>PDWI01000166.1_pt1 | contig 99793 bp, 76 predicted proteins | sample 1430891 | NCBI WGS metagenome assembly PDWI01 (sample SAMN01162508, study PRJNA174530) | Oral metagenome, whole genome shotgun sequencing project. | biome: Marine environment; feature: Marine mammal; material: Swab sample of the gingival sulcus; isolation source: swab sample of gingival sulcus... | reverse complement strand
TATAATTATACCCTTCGAGAACCTCAGGGTACACACACAAGATATATTTCTAATTTTAATTATTACATAAAATAGGTATTTGTTTTATATCGAACTCAGTTTATAAATTTATTTCTAACCCTCTTTGCCAAAGATTTTATCCGTAAATTTTACATACCAAGCTGCTGATTGAACTTGAACTATATATGCCATTGCTATAATAATTGCTATTTCAGAACCTCTTTCAACAAATACTGTCATAGCTATAGCCAGGGCTATAGATAGATTTCTCATTACAGTTCCATAAACTATTGCAATAGCATCTCCTCTTGAAAAAAATATCTTCCCTATAAGAGTACTAATAATAAAATTTATAGCATATAAAACAAGTAGAGGTATTAAATAATTTAGAAGAAGAGCAGGATTTGATGTAATGGTTTTAGCTTTTAATCCCATTGCAACAAAAACAATGCCCAGTACTCCAATTGTAGAGATCATTGGAAACTTTTTCTTTATATCTTTTTGATACCTCTCTTTACCATATTTTTTAACTATTATACGCTTGGTAATCTGTCCAAAAACTATTGGTAAAAAAACTACAACCATTATTGAGTTAAAGATTCTGCTCATTGGTATCTCTATAACTTCTCCCATCATAAACTTTGCATAGAAAGGGGTAGCTATTGAACCTAAAATAAGACCTATCACAGTCATTTGTATAGCAGCATTCATATTACCCTTTGCAAAACCGGTCCATGAAATAGTCATTCCACTTGTAGGAAGCAGAGATGCAAATAGAAGTCCCAAAACTATCATAGGTGATTCAGGAAAAAATAGGTTTCCTAAACCAAAAGCAATAAAAGGTATAATGCCAAAGTTTATTATCTGTGTCGCAATTTGAGCTTTTAAACTACTTAGAGAAATAACCTTTTCAAGCTGAAGATTAACCATCATTGGATAAACCATGAGAAAGGTCAAAGGTATTACAGTAGCTTTTAGTACGGATACATCAAAAAAGTAACCTGTGATGATTCCTGAGATCATCATTGCAGGTATTGCCCATATTAGGTTTTTTTGCACTATAGCAAGCAGTTTCCACATAATTTTTCCTTAACTTTAAACCTTAATTGTTTAAGCTCTTAGATTAAGATAAAGTTTATAAGATTTATCTTTTACATTAGGTCTAAGCAGTTTAGAAAACTCTAAATCACATCAACTTTTACCAAACATAGTGTGATTGTATTTTTAATAATATGATTAAATTAACCCTAAAACAGGTTTCTCTCTAAATGGAATATAGAGCATTAATACTAAAACTCTTTGTCAATACTTTCAGTATTAATAATTCTATTAAATATTACATCTTGATATATCTGTTTTGCCGCAGTAATACCATCACCTGCAGATGTTGTTAAAAATCTAAATTTACCGTAGTAACAATCCCCTGCATAGTATAATTTTTTATCCCTAACCAGTCTTGATTCTTTTTTAAAAACTCTATCACTTAAAGTGGATGTATCAGGTTCTCTTCCCTTTGATACAAAAAGCTGATCACCTTTAACAACTCCCTGTCTGCCTTCATAAAAAGCAGAAACCTCTATTTTACCATCTTTATAGCTTATATCTTTTATTTGAGTTCCTGTTATTAGTTTAATTTCATCCTTTTTTGACAACCTTTTTAGCTGATAATAGTATGGTAGTTCGTGACTATTTACCTCTAAGAATATAACCTCTCCATATTCGGATATGGATAAGGCATAATCGTAAGATTTTGGACCGCCTCCTATTAAGATTGTTGTTTTATCTCTTTTTAAACTATCCAACTCAAAATGGGTATTTTTTTTAAGATCTGTTGAGTAATTATCATAGTTAATAGGAAGAATAGGTTTTGATCCTGTGGCAAGAACCAGATAGTTCGATCTTAACTCCATATCATCCAGTTTTACTATAAACTTGTTATCATCGTAATCAATTTCCTCTATACTGTTAAAAAGAGGTTTAATCTTTAGAGTCTCAATCTGTTTTTCTAAATTTTTTGTAAAGTTTTTACCTGTAATAGGATCAAAATATCCGGGGTAGTTTTCTATTGAGTAAATATCGTTAATGATTCCTCCCAATTTGTTTCTTTCTATAAGAAGGAAATCAATACCTATTTTTTTTAGTTGAATTGCTGCTGAAATACCGGCTATTCCACCACCGGCAACTATTACACTATAATCTTTTTCCACAAAATAATCCTAACTTCGTAACTATAAAATGATACTCTCAACCCACAACACCATTAAATTAAATATAAAAGAGAAACCTCAAATTAGCTAAATAAAATTTACTTTATACTTTAAAACTATACTGTTTTTAAAGTATACCCCAACTAGATCATATAATATATTATGCTTTAGTGGTATAATAAGATATTCATATACTATAATTAAAAATAAGAAATAGTTAAAAGGAGAAAATATGAATGAGTTTATAGAGAGAGCCAAAAATAGAAAAAGTATTAGAAAATTTAAAGATAAACCTGTAGAAAAAGAGATATTAGATACTCTATTTGATACAATGTTATGTACTGCAGCCAGTAGCTACAAGCAGCAGGTAAGTGTAATTAGGATAACTTCAAAAGAGCTAAAGGAAAAGATCTCCAATATTAGTGGTCAAGATTTTATAAAAGATGCACCTGAACTGTTAATATTTGTTGCAGATAACCACAGAAATATCTCTCTTGTCAAAGAGCATGGTGTGGATATGGAAAAAAGAGAATCTGATGTAGATATATTCTTTCAGGGAGTAACAAATGCAGCTTTAATGGCACAAAATGCTGAACATATAATAATCTCTCTGGGTATGGGGGCTGTTTTTCTAGGAAGTATATTAAATGATACTGAAAAAATAATTGAGCTACTTAAATTGCCGGAGCTAACTTTTCCTGTTGTGGGTATGGCATTTGGATACCCTGATCAAGATCCTAGAGTAAAGCCTAAAATTGGTAAAGATATCCGAGTATTCGAAAACAGATACAATGTTAAGGAGAGTTATAAAGAAGCACTTAAAGAGTATAACAATGAGGTTTATGAGTATTACAAGGGTAGAAATATTGATGAAACTTTAAATGATTATTTTAAACAGACTATACATAAGTACAGCAAGAGCAATCCTAAGAGGAATGCTTTAATCGAAGTAGCCAAGAAAAATGGATACAAGTTGTAGTGTTTAGTATCTAACCTGAGTTTGACATAACTATTTATCTAGTATTTAGAGCATAATAAATATAATACTACATACAACTTTATCGATCAGTCTGGGATAAGTTTTAAGATTTTTTTAAAATCTACAGAGTGCCGATAAGCTTCGTATTACTGCGTCATCAAATTTTTATGTTCAAATCACCTACTGTTTCCAGGCTCAGATCACATAAAAATTTGATTCCTTGTGCTACTCGTTTCTCGAAAGTCTGACTTTTTATGGCACTTCTTTTGTAGCCAAAATCTCTTCTTTTTATACCGAACTCAGGTTATTTACTGAAAAGATCAAACTACTCCTTAAATTCTAAATTGAGTTTAAACAGTATAACTTTAGGCTCTGCAAATCCACCTTCTGAGTAGTTTGCTGCGAGGGAAGTTGTAGCTATGCAATAATCTCCACAACTTATAATATTCATTCCATTAAGCTCTTTAACTCTTATATCTCCTCTATAGACACCTCTTTTATCAAAAACAGAAAACTTATGCCCTTCTAAGTCAAAAATAGATTCATCTGTTGATGCAAGAAGGTTTCCTTTTTCATCATGAAAGATAAAAGAGATAGATTTTTTTAACTTATCAGGCTTTTTAAATTTAAATAATGAATTTGACTCCTTTTCAACTTTAACAAGAGCTTCTTCATATTTTTGAAGCATCTCTTTATCTCTTGCAATACCCGAATATGGTTTAATTACTTTAATTTTTTTACCGTTTTCCAAGTTATCAATATTTATCTCAAAACTGTTTCTTGATAGCTCTGCTACAGCTATATTATTATCAAAAACAGATATCCCTGCAATAAAATTTTCAGGATCAATATTTTTCATATCAAACTTGTGGTTTTTTAAGTAAAGAATCTCAGAATTTTTTCCGTTTAGATCTTCATCTAGCCTTACAACCCCGTATCCTAATTTGAAGTCTTTAGAACCAAACTTGCCATCATACATCTCATTTACTGATACTCCTCCACTCTTCAGTTTGAAAAAATTGTAAAATGCTCTTGTATTTTTTACCTCCAATGGTTTGAAATTTATAAATTTACCATCTTTATCAAAAATAGTTAACCTTCCGGAAAGATCCAATACATACACTTTTTTATCTCTGTAATCAATAACTACAGGGTTAAAAGGGAACTCTCCGGGACCTCTTCCTTCTCTTCCAAAACTTTTTATGAGCTTGCCCTCTTTATCTATCTTTACAACTTTATAGTTTTTGAAATCTAATAAGTAGAAATTTAGATCTTCATCAATATCTACTCCTAAATCAAAGTTTCTACCCATTTTGTATGTAGGGAAATTTATAGAATACTCACTATCCTCTCTATTTTCAAGAGTAGAAATAGTTTCAAATTTATAGGAAATTTTTGAGTTGTCCATTTTCCTTTTAATGTTTTTAACAATCTCTAAACCATCCTTTTTTTCAATAACATATGTTTCTTTGGAGTTACAACCAATGAGAAGTAGAATTGTAAAGGTAATTAGTAGGTATTTCATAATATATCCTTTTAAATAATTAGTAATTTTTTATAATAGTTAACCTGCAATCATGAGGAATCTTTATAATTCTCTCAGACAGTGCAAAATAGTAGCAGTACACAAACCACTTACCTCTAACCAATGAAAAAAAGATTATTTTAGCATGGATTCAAGCTTCTTAACATAGAGCTTAAAAGCTTCTTTTCCTCTATTGCTTATAAAATATGTGGTATGGGGTTTTCTACCCACAAAACTTTTCTTAATAGTAATGTAGCCTGCCTCTTCCAACTTTTTAAGATTAGCACTTAAATTTCCATCAGTGGCTTTGGTTTGGATCTTTAACTGTTTAAAGTCAACCTTTTCTACACTTACTAAAACCGAAATAATAGCCAATCTTATTCTGGAACAGAGGAGATCATCCAGTTGTTTGTAATCAAATTCACTCATGATTACTCCTCTTCCAAGGCTCTTTCTTTTAATATCCTTTTGTAGTTTCTATTCAAGATTATGCCCGGCACTACCATTAAACCAATGAGGACAAATCCATAGACTAGAAAACTCATATAGCTTACCCAAGAGAATAGTACGATAGCTATCCCCCACCAACCATAGGCTAATCTTGAAAACCACTTTATATCATAGATAGCTCCTGTTGCAAAGTATAAGGATCCTAAAATTATAGATATTATTGGATTGATTGCCATTGGAGTTATAACATAAAACTCTCCAAAACTAATTAATCTGCTAAATCCAATTATTGTCATAGAGACACCTCCACCAATCCAAAGAGTTGAGCTTATCTTATTGGCAAAATTATTAGGATTTAGAACTAGTTTTTCCCTCTTATCTATAATGAATCCACCACCCCATCCGAGTAGAACGATCACTAACCATATATATCCTAAATACTCTGTTTTTCTCATTGATATTGTAACATAGTTTGAGAATTGGCCAATTGATACCAAAACTCCCCAGAGAACCAAATGTACCCCGCTATCATATAATTTCTCTCTACTATTCTCTATGATCTCTTTTATGAAAGAAAGCTCTTTTTGGGCTTGTTCTACATTATTCATAATTACTCCTATCTCTTTTTTAATATTATCCATACCCCTTCCGTCAATGCTGTTGAATTAAGAAAAAAGAGTTCTTTCGGAAGCTATACTTTTATCGATCAGTCTGGGAAGAGTTTTAAGAGTTTTAAGATTTTTATCAAAATCTACAGACCCCCGATAAGCTTCTCATTACTGCGTCATCAAATTTTTATGTTCAAATCACCTAGTATTCCTAGGCTCAAATCACATAAAAATTGGATTCCTTGTACTACTCGCTTCTCGAAAGTCTGACTTTTTTGGGCACTTCTTTTGTAGCCAAAAGAAAGAAAAGCTCTTCTTTTTAATCTGAAAAAGAAGCAAAAGCAAAATTAGGGCAAAGCCATGTTGCTTACCATTATCGATGATGGTAACACAGCCCTTTACGGGCTGCCGATTCCACCATTTTTAGGAAACTATTTCATAATTTCCTAAAAAAAGCTCCATCGGTAATGGAGGTTTGCTTTACATCCATCTATTAGAATATTCCAAGTTTAACAGTTCCGATATAGTTAACCAATATAGTTATTTCAAATATCTCGGTTTCTTCTTTTTAATCTGAAAAAGAAGCAAAATAATAAGAAGATCAAACTCCCCCTTCCATCTTTGGGGTAGGGATGGAAGACCCTATTTTGAAACTCTAGCAACAGCTTCTTTAAACTTTATATTTTCAGGTTCTAGCTTTAGAGCCTTTTCGTAGCTTTCCTTTGCAAGTTTATAGTTTTCATCCTCTTTTTCATAGATCTCTCCAAGCATAAAGTGGGCAAAAGCAATTTTATCATTAATTTTTATTGCAGCTAAATAGTGCTTTTTTGCTTTGGGTATGCTTCCACCACCAATGGCAGGAGCTTTTTTGTAACAAGTGGCTAAGTTTAACCTTGCATCAATGTGATTTGGATCTATTTCAACAGCTTTCTCAAACGAATCAAATGTTTTTGATCCGTAATACCCTTTACTCATAAATGAAGCATCTTTTAGCAATTCAAGATATGCTTTTCCTCTCCAAAAATGGTTTTCAACATAGTTCTCATACAGATCAATACCATCATTAAAAAGATCAATGGCCTCGTCATAATCTTTCTTTTCAAAAAAGATTCTACCTTGGTACATTTTAACAATAGATTTTTCTAAATCTGTCTTTGCTTCCTTTTCCAGTAGAGCTATCTCATTTTTCTGTATTGAAAGAGTTTTCTTCTCTTTTAAACCATTCTCAATTTTAAGTACTGTCTCATCAAAACTTCCAAACAAAATTGAAATACCCATTAAAGTCATAACAGTTAACAAAAATCTCATAAATTCTCCTTTTAATTTTTTTGCTTTATATTTTAAAGTACTTTGGATTTTGAAAAACACAAGACCTTTTTATAAAAACCTGAGTTCGGTATAATTATTTTTTCTAAAATTTCTGTGAAAAATTCAATAAAATAGAATAAAGTGGAAGCTGTTTCTTTTATTATCAATTTTGGCACGATTTATAATAGGGTATTTATGCTATTTCAAAAAAAAGTAAAATTGCAAAAAACAGTTTTTAAGACTATATTTTATTACTATGGTAATTATAGAGTTAAGAAAATGTAATTGAACTAATACTCTAAATAAAAGGAGAGAATATGAAATTTAAAACACTGGTTCTGATCTTTGCATTCTTGTTGTGCGGATTAAGTTCATTGTTTGGTGGTAACGGCTTTGATGTCGAACTAAAAAACAATAAGTTGACTTATGAGGTTGGTGCTCATAAGATTAATACCGAAATGAAAGACGGTAAAATGTTTTCTGTTATTGACTTTGAAGGTTCAATAGTTACAGGGGACAAAGGTTTTGCAGAACTTCCATATGTTAGTGCAGCTGTAAAACTTGATAACAATAACGATGTAGATATCAAAGTTGTTGGTGGTGATTATGAAGAGTACAAGCTTGAGTACCCTTTACTACCTTCAAGGGGAGCTATCTACAGGAATCAAGACCCTAGTACAATCCCTTTTGAGATTGCTCCTGAATCAATGAATGGTGAGTTTTTCCCTTCAAATTTAGCAACTTCAGTTGATCCTTACATATTAAGAGATGTAAGGGGTGTTACTGTTTTTGCTTATCCATTCCAATATAATGCTTCAACTCAAACTTTAAGAGTTTACAAAACTATTGAGGTTGAACTAGTGGAAAAATCTACTTCTACTAACCCTCTAAATAGAAAAACTTCAACAATTACAAGAGAGATGAATAGTATTTACAACTCTGTATTTGTAAACTACGATTCAAGAGATTTAACTATTGGAAACTATGGTGATATTCATGTAATCTATACAGCTAGAGATGAAGAAGCTATCCAACCTTACATTGAGTGGAAAAAGCAAAAAGGTTACAATGTTACTTCTGAAGTTGTTGCTACAGGTACAAATGTAAAAGATAATGTTCAAGCTGCTTACGATAACAATAATAACCTGTTGTATGTTCAATTAGTTGGTGACTGGGCTGATATTAAGTGTGACCTTGGTGGCGGAGCCGGAGCACCTATGGATCCTATGCTTGGTTGTGTTGTAGGTAGTGATATGTTGCCTGATATGGTTATTGGTAGATTTTCAGCAAACTCTCCTGAAGAGGTAACTGCTCAGGTTAATAAAACTATTGCTTATGAGCAAGATAATAGTACTTCCGGTGATTGGTATGAATCAGCTCTTTTAGTAGCATCTCCTGATGGAGGTCCTAATAATGGTGATGATGGTGAATCTGACATAATACATATGGATGTTATAAAAAATGATAAACTTACTCCTTACGGATATCAAGAGTTTACAACAGAGTATGGTGCTGCAGCAGCAGCTTCAGGCGTTACAACTGCTGTAAACAATGGTGTTAGTGCTGCAAACTATGTTGGTCACGGATCTCACGACACATGGGTTACAACAGGTTTCTCTGTTGCAAATGCAGCTGCCTTAACAAATGGCAATATGCTTCCTTACATTGTATCTGTTGCTTGTGTTAACGGTGAATTCCATGTTGGTGGAGATTGTTTTGCTGAAGCTTGGGCAAAAAATCCTAATGGTGGATCTATCGCTTTTGCCGGATCAACTATAAATCAACCATGGGCTCCTCCTATGAGAGGTCAAGACTATTTTAATGATATCGTTATTGGTGGTTACAACTATGATGATCATCCAGGACAAAATGGTATTAATACAACAGAATCAAGAGTTACATTTGGTTCAACATTCTTTAATGCTGGAGTTTTAATGCTCACAGAATCTAACCAAGGATTGGATCAAGAGACTGTTGAAACATGGACTATTTTTGGTGATGCTTCGGTTGATATTAGAAACAAGGTTCCAATGCAGGTTTCAATGTCACAAAATACGGTTTTAGCGGGAGTACCTTTCTCAACTTCAATTTCTGCTGCTGGTTCTGCCTTTGAAGGTGCATTAGTATCTCTTTCTCAAGGTGATATGAGTTACAAAGCTGTTACTGATGCTTCCGGTAATGTTACAATTGAACATGAGTTGATACCCGGAAACGCTAAAATGGTTGTTACAGGTAAAAACCTTGCAACAATATACCAGGATATAGTAGTTGCTTCTCCTGATCAACCATGGGTTGTTGTAGATTCTTATAGTGTTGTTGATGACAACAACAATGAGCCTGATTACGGCGAGACAGTAAAGATTTCTGCTAACTTCAAAAATGTTGGTTCTGTAGTTTCAGAAAATGGTACTATAACCCTTTCTACTGAATCAGAGTTTGTTACTATAACAGATGGAGATGCAGATTATACATCTATAGCCGGTGAAGAGACTATCTCAATTGATGAAGCTTTTGAAGTTGAGATTGCTTCAAATGTTGAGAATCAAACACAAATTCCTTTTACTGTAACTATAACAGATAGTTATGGAGGAAAAGCTGAGTACACTTCAAATATAGTACTTACTGTAAACGCTCCTGATGTTGAGATTGCTTACACTCAAGATATTATTCTTCCTGAAAGTGGTCAAACAGTTAACTACGTTTACACTATTACAAATAATGGTGGAGCTGATGTAACAGGAGCTATGGCATCTATAAGCTCTGATAATAGCTCTATGGTTTCTTTCGCTCCTCAAAGTGAAGATCTAGGTACTATTGCTGCAGGTGAATCTAAAGATTTTGAAGTAGCTGCTACCTTTGATACTCCAAATGAAGATCCTGTTTTCTTCACATTCAACATTGATGTAGAAGCTGATTTAGAATATGAAGCACATTTACAGCATCAACAAGTTTGTAATGATCCATTAGTTTTATCTAACGATTTCTCTACTTTCCCTGGTGAAGGTTGGAGTGTTGAAGGTGGAGAAAATTGGCAAGGTAGAAACAGTAATAATGCAGGAGGTGATGCTCCAGAAGCTGGATTTGGTTGGAATCCACAAACTATAGCTGATCAATATTTGATCTCTCCTGAGATTAATACTTCTGGTTTCGAAGTAAATAAAGGTCTGATTATTAAGTATAAGCATTATATTAGTGATTATAATGGACAGGATTACACCATACATCTTGCTACAAGTGGAGATGGGGTTAATTGGGTTAATCTGAAAACTTTTGAAAATGCTAGTATTCCTGCTACTGTAGATTCAGTAGCGGTTGGTTATGGTGTTGAAGGTTTTGGATCAGAGACTTTCAGATTTGCTTTTAGATTCAATGGAAATAGTTATAATATTAACTATTGGTATATTGATGATGTAGAAGTTTTTAAGTCTGTTAGTTCTAGTGTAGAAGAAGGTTTACCTAATACTACTTCACTTCACCAAAACTATCCTAACCCATTCAACCCAACTACTACAATTAGCTTTGATCTTTCAACTGCTTCTAATGTAAAACTTGCAGTATTTAATGCTCAAGGTCAGATGGTTCAAGAGTTGATTAATAACAACCTAAGTATTGGTACACACTCTGTGAATTTTGATGCTAAATCACTTTCAAGCGGTGTTTACTATTACAAGCTTGTTGCTAACAATAAAGTTATGACTAAGAAGATGATTCTTGTTAAATAATCTTTCTTGAAATAGTAATAAAAAGCTCCGATTTTTCGGAGCTTTTTATTTTTACCCTTATTTGAAACTTGTTTGATGAGTTAACTTATAATGATTTATGTATAAGATAAAAAAGGTAGAGATGAGTCTGTCTCTACCTTTTTTCTGTAATTATCGGTTTCTATCAACCCTCTTTAACAAATTTGAAGGTCTTAGTTTAATTATTCATCTCTATAATAGCCAATATTATCAATTGAGTTTGTAATACTTGTAGATATATGCATAAGGTGAGATGCTACCCTTTTTATGTATCTAAACATTAGAGCATAGATAACCAAGTTATCATCACTATTTTCATCTCTAATAAGATCTTTAACAAGAGTATCAACTTTTGATTTTATATCGTGTTGAATACTATTTATCTCTTGAGCTTTATCAAAATCTGTTTTAAGATAGGCTCTCAATGTTTCTTTGAACAGCTTATCTGTTTCATTAAGAAGATCATTGAGTATTTTATTGTACTTATTACTCTTTAATCTATCTCTTTCATCAACAATTTCACTAATATTTTTAGTATAATCACCCAATCGTTCAATATTACCAACAATAGATATAAGGACAAATGATGAATATAAGTTTTGATCCTCTTTATCATTTAAGCTTACATGTTCAAATACTTTTTTCTTAATAGATCTTTCAAAATGGTTCAGTAGATAATCCTTCTTTTTTACCTCTTCAAGATCAACTTCATCCCCCTCAAAATCCAACACTTTATTTTTTATAGAGTGAAATATATCGTAAGCTATTTCCAGCATCTCCTTGGAATCACTTATAGCCTGAGTCAAAAGATCTTTTTTTCTCCATATATTTGCTAATTCGTTAAAAATCATTTCTCATCCTCCTCTATCCTGTAGTAAAAATTAATAGTATAGGTAAAATAAAGAATAGCACTAATACAAACATAATGGCCCACATTCTACTGTTAGCTGCAAGTTTTGCATAGCTATCTGCCAGTTTGATAGGTATCGATTTTAGAGGAATAAATATTGCAGCTCCAAAAATATTGAATAGTGTATGAACTATGGCAATAATTATTCCATCAATTTTTCCTGAAACCAGAGATGCCAAGATACCGGTTATAGTTGTACCAATGTTTGCACCAATGGTATACGGGAAAATCTGTCTTAATGTTAATATTCCCGCTCCACAGAGAGGTATAATTACAGATGTTGTAATAGATGAGGATTGAACTGATATGGTGAAAAGCACTCCAAATATTAGTGCGGTTGCTGTATTGTTAAAAACAAACTTATGTAGATAAACCTCAAATTTACCCAATAAAAGAGATTTCATAATTTTTGACATATATTTAAGGGAAACAAATAGTAAGATCATGGAAAAACCTACCATTATCAATAGTAGGATAGTAGAATAATCCCCTTTTTTAGATGAAAGATCAAATAGATTACCAATTGAAGATTGTAGCCATTTGGCTACAGGCTTAACCAGAGAATCCAGTGGAGATGAAAATTTAACTCCTCCCGATCCGTATATAAACTCTGTGATAGATCTCGCTGATCTTGCAATAAATCCACCCAAATTTTCTCCGTTTTCGCCAACTTTATTTGTAAATATCTCTATAGGCAAAAATATTAATACTGAGAGCCAGTTAAAAAAATCGTGAACAATGGCAGCAGAAAATGATCTTTGAAATTCAATTTTATTTCTAACATTACCAAATGACACAATTGTATTGGTTACGGAAGTTCCAATGTTTGCACCCATTATCATAGGTACTGCATTTGTCATTGGTATAGTACCCGATCCTACAAATGCAATTATTATTGATGTTGTTGTGGATGACGATTGAACAATGGCTGTTGCCAATATTCCTATAAACAAACTTACAACAGGGTTTCCTGTAGCATTTTCAATTAAACTTCCTGCATCATTTATGAAATAGTTTTTAAATGATCCCCCCAGAAGTTTTATACTGAGAAGAAATATCCACAGAAAAAACAGCATAGATATAGTACTAAAGAAGGGTTTAAATTTCTCTAGATTGCTTTTCATTAATTCTCCTTTTTTATCAAATATGAAAAAATTTAGTGCTTTATTGTATAAAGAACTGTAAAAGTTTATGAAAAGCTACTATCTTTTTTTCTTTTTTTAATGATAAATATTAGAAAATATTTATTTTAACAAGAGTTTGGAGTCAAATTTATGTTTTACTACTTTTTATCTTGTTTTTTATAATCTTTTTTGCTAGAATATTATTAGATATTTGTATATGAAAATATCATCAATTAGTTTGTACTCTTTTATTGGTTAGTTAGTTAAAGGTATTACAATTGGTTTTGCTTTATGAACTCATTCAGAGTATTCAGGAAACATGATAACCTGCGTTTTAAAGGACACTAGATATTTATAGGAAGTAGTTTTTCTGTTTTCATTAGGAGATGCAACTTTGTATTAATAAATTGAGGAGAGGATAATATGAAATATCTTTCTGTTAGATCTGCACAATTAATATTTGTTGTTATGATTACTATTTTTCTTACAGGATGTGCTACAACAATGGCTCCAAATTATAACAGAGTAATTGTTGAAGGGTTAATTTCTATAAACAAAAAAACAATGGAACTTTTTGCTTCTACATCTTTAGGGACAAATAGTGCTACCTATTATGGTAGGAGTAAGACCTACAATACAATAATTGGAAATATTGATGCACTAATAATCCAATTGAAAGCTCGTCCTAAGCCTAGAAATAAAATTATTGGAAAAGTAAATAAGTATCTCCAGTCGAGAGGGGTAAATCTTTTAGAAGATGAAGTTACTCCAAGTGCTACTGCTTTGGAGAAGGTTTCCGAAACAATAACAAAGATGAGAGATACGGATAAAAAACAAGGATTGACATCATTTGAAGTAAAGTTGTTTAAGGGTCAAACAATTATATATTTAGATCAAGCATTGACTTATGAAGCTTTTCTGGAACGATAATATAAATATGAGAGGAAACAAAAATGAGTGCAATAATTGATACTACACAATTAGTTGAAGATATGAAAGATGCTGCATCTAAGATTCTTAATAAAGATGTAACTACAATGAGAGGTTTTTCTAGACGACAAATTTTTGCAATAGCTCAACAATCAGAGCTTGTAGCACTTGGAATAGTAAACGGTAAGATAACTGAAGAGACACGAGAGTTTTTTTTGGATAGCATTGAAGAGATGGTTCTTAATTTTGCTAAAACTCTTCGAGGTATTTTAATGGTTACAATTGAGAAAGTCTGGAATGCTATTGTAGGGGTAATCTGGAAAGTGATAGAGGATGTAACAGGATTAAATATATCAGGTTCCGAACTATAATAAAAATTTTAAAAATTATAGATTTAACAATAGTATCTACGGAGGAGAAGTGATGGCTAACTTTAATATAGCAATAGGAATTACATTGATATTTGAGGGTGGATATGTCTCCAACGAAATAGACTCGGGAGGGGAGACCTATAAAGGGGTTTCTAGGAATAGAAATCAAGATTGGTCAGGTTGGAAAAATATTGATCTTAAAAAAAGTGAAAACGGATTCCCTCAAAACCTAGAAGATGATGAAGATCTTCAGTCCAAGGTTTACTCTCTTTATAAAACCAACTATTGGGATAAAATTAGAGGTGATGATATAGAGGATCAGAGTATTGCTAACTCTATTTTTGATTTTGGAGTTAATGCCGGTATTGGAACAAGTTCTAAACTTGCCCAAACTATAGTAGGTACAACACCTGATGGAATTATTGGTCCAAAGTCACTAGAAGAAATAAATACTATTGATGAAAGATTATTTTTGTGTAAATTTGCATTGGGCAGAACTGAGAGATATATGAGTATCTGTAAAAATAATATAAAAGATAAGTTGTTTTTATTTGGTTGGATTAGAAGAACGCTTAATTTTGTATAAAAAGAGGTATAAAAAAAATCTTTTATAATAGCTAAAAAAATATTATAATTAGGTGTGAATCTGAGTTTGATATAAAAGTTTAGAGATTTTTGGTAAATGAAATTGTTTCTCTGACCCTTCACTTCTTTAAAAATTTTCAGGGAACAGTATTTACGATAGTTTACAACAAAAATACTCCATAAACAGTCTATGTTGAGCTCAGATTTTTTTGTTAATAGGATCTGCTTAAAAAGTTAAATATAACCTGAATAACTCTCCAAATATAAAAATATGAAACATAAAAATAGTAATTTTAGCTTTTCTCGGATCTCAATACATCTATTATATAGCTCAGTCTATTTTCATAACTGTGTAGAGTTCTAATACTCTTTTTTATTCTCTCTTTTAATAAAAGATGGAAATCAATATTTTTCTTGTAGTAGGATATAATATCTAAAAGCTGTTTTTCGCTGTCATAGGTGGGAAAGCTATCAAAAAGGATCTCCAGATCCTCTCTCTTATCACTTATTAAGAAACCTCCTGCACTAAAACAGTCAAATACTCTTTGATTAACAGCGGAAATCATCTGTGGTGATGTTATATTTAGTGAAATGTAGGAAGATCTATATATGTATGGAAGCTCTGAGTAGTAGTTTACTTTACCCTTTAATCTATGATTTTTAAAACCATAATCTTCCCAATAGTTGTCTCCGTATATATCTACCGGCATATTTTCTCTATCCAGAAATTTAAAGATCCTCTCTCTCAAAATCTTTGAACCTAAAAAGTAGTAAAAAGATGCTTCATAGTTTTCAATACTATTCTCATCTATAAAGGATTCTATCAACTTTGCTATAACACTAAACTGCTCAGTGTTATAGATAGTATCAATAAATCTTTCCTCTACCTCTCTTTTTATCTTACATCTTTCTCTCCATAAGTTGACAGCTTCAATCATTGAGTTACCCACAAAAGAGATCTCTGATTCAAATTCATGGGAAAAATTATACTCCTTATTCATCTGTGTTGCATAAGGTAGATAGTATATTCTGTGTTTTTTGAAGAGTGAGTTAAATTTTGGTATATAGTGTTTTTCCCAACTAAAAGAGTAGATATTTTCTTTATCAAAATTTATTGGGTTTTTTATTATACCAAATGGGGTATCCGTAAACCAGTTTACAACAGGAAGATTGATAGAATTTAAAAGGTTTGAAAGTCTGCCCTCCTCATCAAAACCAATCATATTTACAGTAACAATAAAATCAGGTTTGTGTTTGTATATTTTTAAGAGAAGATCTTCAACAAAGTTTGGATTTACTCCCGAACTGTTTTTTATTGAAGGATCACCATTTATACTGTTATAAAGGGGTAATTTTTCAACTCTGCAATCTATCTTTAAAAGAGAAAGGGTTATCTCTTTTATTAAGAAATAACCCGAATCTATAACAATTACACTATAAGTAGAACCGGTAAACTTTTTATAAGTTCTAAGTTTGGTAATTATACTACTCAAAATATCTTGCACCCTGTTTTTCACTTTCCCAGATCTCTACCATATGAATTTTTATATCATCCGTATTAATCTTTTTTGAAAGTGTATTATAGAGTACTCGTGCAATATTTTCTGCCGTAGGGTTCATATCTTTATAATCTTCAAGATCGTTGAGGTATACATGATCAAATTTATCAATCTCCTCTTTAACACTTTTTTTAAACTCTTTGAAGTCTAAAGCTATTCCAATCTCGTTTAATTTACTTGTTCTGGCATAAACCATTACTTCCCAGTTGTGACCGTGAAGTTTGCTACATTCTCCGTTATATGATATCAGCCTGTGAGCTGATGAAAAGTGCATTTTTACAAATATTTCGTACATTTTTAATCCTCTGTATCTTCTACTCCCATAAAAGTAAGATACAAAATATTTTTGAGTTTAAAAATTTAAATATTAAACTCTACATTTTATAAACTTCAGGAACACCTATAATTTTCATACACGAGCTCATAATCTCTTTGAGTTTTAATAGAAGAGTTGCTCTTGCATCAACAACTTTTTTCTCTTCACCCAAAACTCTGTTGTTAAGGTAGAACTTATTAAAAGCTTTTGAAAGTGAAATAATGTATGTAGCAATAACAGAAGGTTCATTTTCTCTTATACAATTCTCCAGAACTTTATTAAATCTTCCAATTTCCGTAAGGATCTTAAAAGATGAATCGTCTGTTAAAACAGAGTAATCTAAATTTGAATAATCAAACTCCCCAACCTTCTCCAATATATTGTGTATTCTTACAAAGGTGTATTGAATATAAGGTCCTGTTTCGCCATCAAAAGCAAGAATCCTTTCCCAATTAAATTCACTGTCTTTAACTCTTGATTTTGATAGATCTTGGAAAACAACGGCACCAACTCCAATACTTTCTGCAATAGATTCTTTATCTTCAAGGTTAGGATTCTTTTCGTTGATTACCGAAAGAGCTCTCTCTTTAGCTTCATCAAAAACATCATCAAGATATTTTACATTACCTTTTCTGGTAGATATCCCTTTAATACTGCCAAAAAATACATGTTCCATAGAGTTTGCCCACTCATAACCAAGAAGCTCCAAAGATTTTATAACCTGTCTAAAGTGTAGGTTTTGCTTCATTTCCGTAACATAGATAAATTTATCAAACTTTAAACTCTCATATCTATGGATAGCGGCTGCTAAGTCTCTTGTAGCGTAGATTGATGTTCCATCACTCTTTCTAATTAAACATGGTGGCATATCATACTTTTCAAGATTGACAATTAAAGCACCATTACTTACAGATCCTGCATCACTGTTTTCAACAATCTCTATAACTTTTTTACAATCCTCTTCGTAAAACGCTTCACCCCAATAGTGATCAAAACTTATATTTAATCTGTCATAACTTTTCTTTAAACTCTCTAAAGCGTGGAATCTGAATAGTTCCCAAAGTTCTTTTGCTTTTTTATCACCTTCTTCAAGTTTTTTAAACCATTCTCTACCTTTATCCTCTAAGCTAGGATCCTCTTCAGCAAGTTTATGAAATTTTACATAGATGGATTGTAAGTATCTTATAGGTTGCTTTTTAAACTCCTCTTCATCTCCCCATTCAATATAAGCGTAGATCAGCTTACCAAATTGTGTACCCCAATCACCTAAATGGTTTATTCTTTTAACGCTCCAACCTCCAAGCTCATAGGCGTTTGATATAGCATTTCCAATAGCTGTAGATCTTAAGTGCCCTATATGAAACTCTTTTGCAATATTTGGAGATGAAAAATCTATAGCTAAAACTTTACCTTTTCCTAAATCTTTAAGCTCTTTATAAAACTCTCCATTTGAAAGCTTTACCATTATATCTTTTACAAAAATCTCTCTATTAAACTTAAAGTTTAAAAAACCATTTACATTTGTTACTTCATTAAAAAAATTATCATCTTTAAAGGTTTCTATAAAAAGATCGCCAATCTGTACAGGAGATTTTTTCATTGATTTAGAAAATCTGAAACATGGAAGTGATTTATCTCCAAAGTCGGGATTTTTAGGATTCTCTATGAAGCTAAGAATCTCTTCATAGTTTAATTGTTCAAAAGATTGTGATAATTTCTCTGCGATTCTTTCTTCAAAGAGACTCATATATATACTCCCAAATAAAATTTAATAATAACCGATCTGTTACAGTTTTTTGTATTAGATTTAAGATAATCATTATTAGAGTTTATTCAATAGGAAAGTGTATAATTTATGATAGGTTAATAATCTTTATAGATAATTTTACATTTTTAATCAAATATTTAATGTAGATTTTGTAAGAAATTCTTATTTGAGGTTAAATAGCTACTTACGAGGTGTAGAGGCTTAAATTAAAAAACTGATCTTTTACTATCCTTAATGCCAACTACAAAGAGTCAGTGAAGTTAAATTTTCTTTCCATTACTTTTTTCTCTCAAAAGAACTACAAAGTTTCCAACGAAAATTATTTAAAAATCTTCCATTTTATTTCAAATATATCCTTTCAAACTATTCAATAATTTATTTTTATCCTTTTTTGGTAGATCCTAGATATATAAAATCTTATTATAATACTGATAGAAGACAGTATAAAAAGGAAAGTTATATCTCATGGGGTAGCTACTTTTATTGTTATGAAAGAGGGAAGTATGGAAATTATCAAATTTGTTTTAATAGTAATTTGTTTTGTTGCTTTTTTTAAGCTTTTTCTGCGTTATCTTTCATACCGCACAGAAACTAAAGAGAAGCTATTATTCCAAAAATTAGCCCAAAAAACCGGTTTCACTTATTTTGATGAAGATAATATGGAAATTGCTAAAAAAATTAAAGGAATGTTTGATTTTGGTTTAAGTGAACTTCCAATTAAAAAAAATATAAGTGGTAATATTTCAGGAAAGGATATTTTCTGTTTTGAATTAGATGATAACTCAATAGGAACTATTAAAGAAAAGTTTATTCCTTCTTGGTCAGTTTGTTTAGTTGAACTCCCTGAGAATAGTAAAAGTATTAATTTAATCTATTTTCATAAAAATATTACTTTTGGAGTCATTGGGAGGTATAAACCATTTTCCACTGATTGGAAGGAAGTTAATCTAGGAGATATCGGTTTAAAACAGTATAAATTGATGATGAAAGAGTATAATGAGTCTGATAGGGAGTTATGCGAAAAAATTATTACACTTTTCACTACTTATAAGAGCAGGATTAAAACGGGTATTATCCCAAAGGAAGTTAGTTTACAAATCAATGATAAATATATAGCTATTTATACTGATATGTGGAATCTATCAAAACCAAAAGAGTATTTAGTTTTTATAGATTTTATGAAAGATTTTCTTAAAGTTTACTGTACTAAACTCTAACCTTTTCTCTTTGCTATAACCATTGTATTAACGGCACCCATTCCTATATTATGCTTATTGAAATCAAAATCTAAGGAATAGGTTATAAACTTATTAAAAAGCCTTTCATCAGAACGGATAATCTCTAAGTTTTCAGGTTTAATAGATCTTGCCAATGCTCCGAGACCACCTATTTCAAGAATTTCATAACCGGAGTTTTTAATATATTCCGTAAGCTCATCTATCTCAAATGAGTAATCTTTGGGAGCATCTTTACCCTCTCTTTCAAGATACTCTTTTATATCATTTTCCCAAATTTCAACACCATTATTTATAATAGATTCCGTTGCCGTAAATGTAATAGGAGAGTTATCTTTAGGATCTCTGTATCCTCTCTCTACATCAAAATCTATGTAGAAGGGTATAGTTCCTGTCCTACTTGAAACCATTATCATTACAAGATCTTTAGAAGCTCTCAATACTTCGCTCAATGCTTTGTAGTGATCAGGATAGCAGTAGGTAATAGGAGAATCAAAGCTTATTACAAGATCATAACTTTTATCGGCTATGTATGTCATACGTGAAATGTCGCTTATGAGAAAATCGATATTTTTAACATCCTCATTTTCAGCTGTTTTCATTGCCACAAGATTCATATCTTTACTAATATCTAAGTGGGTAACTTTATAACCTGTTTTTGCCAGAGGTAAAGAGTATCTTCCAACGCCGGCACCGGCATCAAGAATAGTGGAGATCCCACCTTTTTTTAAGTATTTATTAATTTTTATCCATGCAATAGTGGTTTGAATATCAACCAAAGGAAATTTTTCCTCCCTTATCATCTCCTCCCTTGCACTGTCTCTATTCCAATATTTTATTGCATCTGTATAGTTTTTCATAATCCTTTTTAACCCTTACTCAATAGGTTTATGTATAGGTGATAGAAGTAACAAAAATAGTGCCACTTTAAAAATTATCAAAAACTTTATCAAAATAGTTTTCCCATTTAAAACTATCTCTCATATCAAAAGATCTCTCCTTCAATCTATTATAAAAACCTTTATCCGTTGATATTTTGAGTAGAGTAGTAAAAATTTCCTTCTCATTATGGGGATCTACAGAAACCCCTATTCCATTCTTTACTACGTATCGTTCAATTTCAGGAAAATTTGAGACCACTTGAGGTATTGATGATGCCAAATATTCAAACATCTTGTTGGGTACTGAGTAGTAGAAACTTTCACCCAAATTTTCAAATATGGTTAATCCACAATTGGCTGAAGATGTTATCTTAGCTAAGGAGTCAAGGTCCACACCCTCATGAAAGAAAATTTTTTTCTCTAAGATATGTTTATATTTTCTTTTATACTCATCAATTCTTTCCATTTTGTGAGATACAACAACAAGTGCACAATTTTCAATATTTTCAACAGCTCCTATAATTTTATCAAAACTATCTCCTTTGTAGAGAGATCCTTGATAGATAAATATAAATGTATCTCTACTTAGAGAGTATCTTTCTCTTATGTAATCAGATCTTAAATCTTTTATTTTGGTATCAGGAATATTGGGTATTATGTGGGGCAGTTTTTTGAGAGAGTGATCCGATTTTAGAAGTTTAGCAATCTCCTTACCTACTGTTATAACCTCATCAAATTTTTTTATTAGAAAGGATTCATATCCTATCCAAAATTTATAACTTAAAGAATCTTTTTTAAGAGCAGAGTGTCCCCTCCAATATTCGTGAGAATCGTAGATTATATCAATATTAAAGATAAGCTTTATTGTATATGCCGGAAGCATGGGGTAGATATCGTTGGAGTAGATATATTTTGGTTTACCCTCTTTTAAAATCTCTTTTATCATAAAAAGAGTCGTTGTTATCCAGAAAAAAATAATTCTTAACTTTAGAGGGAAATTTGCATAAAAGGAGAACTCTTTAACCTTTATTCCATTATCAAATTTGAATTTATCTTTTGAACAACCTATGAATTGAGTATCTATTCCTCTATTATTTGAAGAAATGAGAATCTTCTTAGCTCTTGAATTAAACTTTAGAGGATCAAGATCAAGATAAAATATTTTCATACTACTCTTTCAAACATATATAATAAATAATTAAGTTAATAGTTTAAATATGAACTGTTATCTGTTTTATATCTATCTTCTTTCAAAAAGATCATCGTTTAATCTGTATATACCTTCAAAGTATTTGTTATTAAACCAATAAGATGAAAGTTTTTCACTCTCTTCACTTACAACTTTCCTCTTTTTTGATGAGAGATAGATAATATCAAAACCATCTTTTTTCTCAATATTGTAAACTAGTGCAGGATAACCTTTTGCAACTATAAGATCTCCGTTTCTTATATCCGAAATAGATATTTTACTACAATTTTTTAACAATGATTTTATTGGTTGATAGTTTGGGAATCCATATCCACTTTCTTGGGCAGAGTTTTTTATAATGGCATAGATCAAGTGGGAGTTATCAGTTCCTTTCTCTTTATCGGGATCACCTCCAAGTTTGTAGGAGATACCCAAATATTTTTTTGAATAATCAGTTATCAATTTTTGATATTTCTCAAACCTTTCAATTGATTTATCAAGATCTTTTTCATTTACCTCATAATCTTTCTTTACCTCTCTATCAATATCCTTAGAAAAAGTATCCCTCTTTTTTATTTTAACAATATTATCCATATCTATTGGAGAATCATCACCTTTAAATATCCCAAGTTTATCTATATTTATTAAAAAGAGGATAACTATTGCTACAAATATTAAAATTAAAATCTTATTTAAACTAAAAATAGAGCTCTTACTTCTCTTTTTACCTCTTTTACTCTTCTGTACTTTTTTTTTAGATCCAACCTTTTTTCTAGCCATATACCTACCCATTGGTTATAAAACAGAGTTTAAACATTTAACGTTATACAAAGTTCAATTTAAAGTAGTTAGTACAGATATACTATTCTCACAAAATTTTATAAAAATCTAACTTTGTTTTAAGCAATAATCTATAATATCCAATCCTAAAGAAACCCTTTTTAAAAGAAGAAGATATATTTTTAATGTATAGTTAATTATTACTCCCGTATCATTACTATCCATATTCTCTTTTTCAATTTGGAACATAAAAGTAATAATCCTAAGCTTTATATGTGAAAAGCCAAAGTTCACTATATTGCTGTCAAGCTCCTCAATCTCTTTTGCTGCCTTAACAAGATCATCATACCTCTCTTTTTTAAACAGATCTTCCATAGTTTCCGAAAGTTTTAAACCAATTAAAGCTTTCTCTTTAAGGTAGAGCATATTCCTTTTAAGATCTTTTAAAGGAATAGTATCAACCTTAGATTTAATAATAAGATTAGCTATTTCTACAACTTTATTTTCTGATACGGAAAGAGAGCTATAATTTTTAAAACCAAAAGAGTTTACAACTATATGATAAAAAAGCTCTCTGTAGATTTTGTTTTCATCTCTGTTCGTAAGCTCTTTAAGTGTTAGATTATTATATTGATCAAACTCTGTTTTAAATAGTTTAACTTTATCATACTTAGAAATATCAATTTCTTTACCTTCTAAGATTGATGGTAGCAAACCTAAAATATGATCCGAATTTATATAATTTTTACATACGGGATTGGTACAAACTATCTTTGAAGAGCATGGTGTACATTCAATATCTGCTTCAATTATAAAGTTTCCCTCACTGTATGGAGAGGTTTCATGGGAGTATGCAGTTGCTAAGGCTATACATATAATCTTAACACCAACGGCAGCTCCAATATGCATGGTTCCGGTATCATTTGTAAGAAGAAATTTTGATAGTTTTAATATAGCTGCCAATTCTCCTATTGAGGTTTTACCTATGAGATCATAGTATGGAAAATCTATTCTTGAAATTATAGTTTCCAAAAGAGGTCTTTCACTCTCAACTCCCACAAATGCAGGTATAAGCTTATACTTACGATAGATTTTAGAGGCTGTTTCTATAAAGTTTTCACCCCTCCATCTCTTATTGTCAACTGAAGCCCCAAGTTGTATTGTATAAAAATTTTTAAACTTAGATTTTACCGAATCTATATCTTTATCATCAACATTATAAAACAAACGCTTAGGAGTACTTTCAAAATTTCCTATTCTGTTGTATATATCAACAAGATTTATCTTATTTAAACCTCTGTTAAGGTTTGAAACATAAAAGTAGATCTCCCAAGGATGTATAATAACCTTACCACCATCTACTCCCGTAACTATACCTCTATACTCCTTAGCTTTTATAAATGATGTAATAGATCTACTCTCATCTGTATGAGTTAAATTTATAACCAGATCATAAACTTGGTTATTTAGTACCTCTATCTTCTCTTTTATACTAAAAAATGTTCTATTATAATCTTTTAATATTAAAGCTTTTATCTCTTCGGCAACAGATATTTCAAAAAGCTCATTTATGAGCCCTGTAGATTTAAGTACTTTACCAAAACCTTTAACGGCAAGGTAGTCAACAATATCACCTCTTGATTTATAGTTATAAATTAGAGGTGTTGTTTGTAAAATATCTCCCATTCTTGTAAGATTAACAATTAATACCTTCATAAAATCTACCTAAAATGTTTGTTGTAAGCTCATAGTTATAAAATCTTTAAGCTCTAAATAAATATTGCCACTTTGAATTTACCTTAAATTGGAATAAAAAACAAATTGATAAGTAGGAGGCTGCTGAATATATTTTATAAAGATCTCAGACTGTCTACCAACTTCACATTTCTTCCTCCTCCTTCTTTTCTGCTCAAATCACCTTTCTAGGATCAAATCGCACAAAACAGAACTCCTTAAACTATTCGTTTCTAAGTAGTCTGACTTTTTTAATCAATCTCAGATTTTATAAAGGTTTTAAGAGCGACTTTTAAAATAAAAGATACTATTTTTATTATGCTCCGGAGATTACAACCCTTCTATTTCCCAAGATCTCCTCAATTTCATCAAAGTTTTGATAATTAATGGTTAAAAAGAGATCTGTTTCAATCTCTCTGTTATCTAAAATAATAATTTTTGCACCCATAGAGTTTGATATGTAAGGGGTCAATTTTTTGTGAAGATCTTCAGTATAATCACTCTTATATATTACCACTTTAAGTGAACTTAAAAATAGTGTTGTTTGATTATAGAATTTATCATTTTCTATATTGTATATTATAAGATCATCAATATTGTGTGTAAAGTTTTTGGAATGGGGAGCTACTCTTCCGTTTACAAGCAATGATCTATTTTTTTCAACTCTGTTTATTTCACTTATCTCCCACTCATCATCAATATCAAAAAATTTTGTGAGAAAGTTTAGAAGAGTACTTTTTCTGTTGTAGTTAAGTTTTAATATCTCATGGTAAAGTTTTCTCTTAACATCCAGTTTAAAATCAGAAATTATATTAGAATTTTTTTCAACATCCGAGAAAAGATCATTCCTGTAAAGTTTCTCAACCATATTTAAGAGGTAAACTCTATTACTCTCTAAAGGATCAAAAAAGCCAACCTTTAAAAGAAGAGTTATCTGATGTTTAAAATTCCTTCCCTCATCAAAATTTGATATAATTTCAATAGGATCTTTTGAGTTAAAATTATCTATAAATGAGATAAAATTATCATTAAACTCCTTGCTTATACCATTAATGAAGTTGAGTGGAAGAACTATTCTGTTTTTTACCTCTTTTCTGCTATTACCAAATCTTCTAATATCAAAGTTTAGATTATAATTATTAATAATCCTTCTTATAAAAGCATTGTTATAATCGCTATTCTTTAAACTTACTATATTGCTGTAAATAAATTTTTTAAAGTTTGTTTTTCTCTCTTTAACTGTATATATAGCCATACTTATTCTGTTTGCATGATCTATAATAGAAGATCTGAAAGCTTGAGGTAAAACCATTTTTTTTAATAGCTTAACTTTTTGAGTATTATCCTCATCATTAATTTTACTTAAATATCCCAAAAGCTGAGAACTGTATCTAAACTCCTCAACTCTTCTCCTCAAAGAGTTAAATTTATCCTCCTTATAGAGTTTATTGATTACTGTAATAAGCTGTTCTCTAAAAACAATCTTTCCAAAACTATCTTTAAGCTCATTTTTTAGTTTTGGAAAATCATCTTTCTTATAGTTGTCAGAAAGAGAGTGGATATCATGCAATCCTGATTCAAGATAGAGAGCAAGAGCCATAAACTTATTTTCTAAACCCATATCAAAAATCTTAACTCTTACAGGGTCATATTTAAAGTATGGTATAAATTCAAGACTACCCTTTTTTATAGCATCAATGAGAATATCAGCATCACTGCTCTTTAATTTAGTAGTTAAATCTATACTCTTGTATAGATTTGATGATCTTATATGGATTGAGAAAAGATTTGATCCGCTTAGATCATTATGGGAAAGAGGGGAGATATTTATATGGTCCTCCTCTCTTACAGGTATTGTTTTGGATATATCTTCAGAGGATACAACAATAGTAGATTTTGAACTATAGCTATCCCTTACGGTTCTATCTAGCATAACACCGTAACTAAAAAACTCCTTTGATATATACCCTCTCTTCACAAGATCATAAAACCCTTTCTCTCTGAATAGATTTAACAGAGGTATATTTCTGTAGTTTTGAGGAATAAGAGCAAGCATTGATTCAATATCTTTATAGTTGTATGAAAATATTTTACCCATTCTCTTTATGAGAGAAGAAATATTCCACTTTTTGGGTGTAGATAGAAGAGAGGTTTTACTCTTTCCAAACTTTTGGATTAAGTACTCTATAACAGTATCTCTATGTTTTAATGAGCATACTATTCCAATCTCCTTTTTGGGAGATATATTATTTAAATAGCTGAAAAATGTTGACCTAAACAACTGTAGATCCGTTGTAGTAAGCTCTGTTAAATTTGATAATTTAAAATACTCAATATCTCCGGAAAAAAATATTGTAACCCCTCTTTTTTGGAGATCTTTTTTTATCTCCATAAGAAGTGTGAAAACCCAAACAAGATTACTTTTTTCTATAATTTTAATCTCTGTTTTAATTCTACGAGAATTTAGATTCTCTTCCGATAAAAGAGAGCTTAAAGCTCTGTAAAACTGTTTCTTGTGCTTTTCATGAAGATCCTTATCCAAAATAAGGTTGGAAAATTTAGGATTACCCTCCTCAAAATCTCCGTTACAGTTCTTGAGGGGTTTTAACTCGAGAGGTTTTGAGTAGAACTTTTCACTTTTTAAAGGCTCAAATCCTCTCATTTTCATCATATAATAGTTGAGCTTTTTCCTTTTATTTGAAAGGGTAAATATTGGTTCTATTTTTAAATACTCTATACCAAAACTCTGAGATTCTCTTACAATAGGAGTATCCTTATTTCCCAAAAGGTGTATAAAACTATTCTCTTGGGGAGAGGAGTATATCTCCTGTTTTATATCCAAAATAGAATCTACAAAAACAGCTTGCTTGGAAAGATAGCAATAGTCATAAATACTGTATAGATAGATTAAATTATTAGATTTTAGAAGATCAATATTGTTGATATATGTAAATCCAAGTTGTGATTTTTTAGAAGAGTTATAGATTTTATTAAGATCTTTAAAACCTTCGCTATTTTTTACATAAACTATTAACCTAAAGTATCTGCCATCTTCCAATTTATAGAAGGTTTCAAATCCATAGATAGGTTTTATACCTCTCTTTTTTGATAACCTTGAAAGTGTTCGAAATCCCCCCATAGTTCCGTGATCCGTAACAGCTATGTAGGGAAACCTCATATTTATGAAATGCTCTATAACGGAACTTATCTTTAAAGCACCTTCAGGAAAAGAGTATGAGGAGTAGAGAATCATCTAAAATCTCCCTATTAGAACCTTCTACAGACAAAAATAATTTAATAGTTAATAGATGACAATACAAATTTACTATTTTCATACGGGATATATTTCCCGATTATGTTTTAGCTAAAAAAGGATAATCCCTGTTTATTTAGGTAGTTAGTAGAGTTTTGTTGAAATAAAATGTAAGAGTTTAAAATAAATATCTATCTGAAACTTTGTAGCCTGATAGAGAAGATACTCTGTCTCTACTACTATTTTGCTGTAACCGCTTAGTGTTTATAACTTTTTCAGCAGAAACTAAGGTTAAGTAATATTATTCACCACTTAAAATTTCTTCAAGAAAACCCCATCTCTCTATACTCTCTTCAAGTTCAATTGTTTTCAAAGCAATTTCTTCCTTAGTTTTGGTAAGCTTTTCAACATTAAGATAAACTTCAGGAGTGGTTAAATCTTCATTTAACCTATCTATCTCTTTTTCAAGATTATCAATTGTATCAGGAAGTTTTTCGAGTTCTCTTCTTTCATTAAAACTCAGTTTCCTCTTTTTAACTTTCTTCTCTCTCTTAATCTTTTCAGTTTTTTGATTTTTGGGAACAGAAGGGGTTGTAAACTCAATATCTTCATAACCTCCAAACCTCTCCTCAATACCATTTGGAGTAAAGTATATAGATGAGGTAACAATATTGTCTAAAAACTCTCTATCGTGGCTTATTATTATAGATGTTCCATCAAATTCTAATAAAAGTTCCTCTAAAAGTTCCAGTGTTTCCATATCCAGATCATTTGTGGGTTCATCTAAAACCATGAAGTTGACAGGCTTTGAAAACAACTTTGCAAGCTGTAATCTGTTTTTTTCTCCACCTGAAAGTGAACTTATGGGAGAGTTGTGTCTGTCTTGAGGAAATAGAAATCTTTTTAGGTAGCTGTTTATATGTATTTCTCTGCCACCCAAACAGATAAAATCCGTACCCTTTAGAACGTTATCTTTAACGGTAAGATTTGGATCTAAACCTCCCACATTCTGATCGAAATACCCTATATTAAGCTTTGTTCCAAGTTCAACTTCTCCACTTTCAGGAGTAAGTTTACCAAGAAGAAGCTTTATTAGAGTCGATTTTCCACAACCGTTAGGTCCAATAATACCCACTCTATCCTTTCTGAGAATAGTAGAGCTGAAAGATTTTACAATGTACTTTTTATCATACTTGAAGCTTATATCTTTAATTTTAGCCACCAATCTTCCGGAACTTTTTTCACTGTCAACAACTACATTCATCTTACCTACATACTCTTTTCTCTGATCCCTCTCCTTTTTTAGAGCTTCTATTCTTCTACTTCTACCTTCGTTTCTAGTTCTTCTGGCAGTAATACTTCTTCCTGCCCAATACTCCTCAGATTTTATAAAGCTTTCAAGTTTATGAAGGTTCTCTCTTTCCAGAGATTCAATATGATCTCTTCTTATCAAAAATTCATCATAATCTGACCCAAATTTAAAAACTTTTCCTTTTCTAAGTTCAATTATAGATGTTGCCATTGTTCTTAGAAATCTTCTGTCATGAGTAACAATTACAAGGGTTATTTTAAGATCTAAAAGAAACTTTTCAAGCCACTTCACTGTTGGAATATCCATATGATTTGTGGGTTCATCCAGAATTAAAATATTGGGGAAAGAGATAATGGCTTTTGCCAATGTAACCTTTCTTTTTAATCCCGATGAAAGTGAGGAGAAGAGTATATCCCCTTTTAGACCAATCATGGATAGAAGTTTTTCACATCTCTGTTCAATATCCCAACCTTTAAGTTTTTCAATCTCATTTTGTATACTGTTGTTCTCATCAAACCTTTCCAGTTTGATATTTTTATGAAAATCAACTAGGAGTTTTCCAACCTTACCGGCACCTAAAACTATATATTCAAAAAGAGAACCATCAAAGCTGACGATATCTTGAGGCATATAACCAATTATTAAATTTTTTTGCTTAATAATATCGCCGCTATCAGGTTTAAGATCTCCCGAAATCATTTTAAGAAGTGTTGTTTTTCCTACTCCGTTTCTTCCTAGAAGAAAGATTCGTTCACCACTATTTATTATTAAGTTAGTTTCATCAAGAATTTTTGTTCCGCTTAGAGTGTAGGATATATTTTTAAGTTCAACTAAAGCCATTTTCAACCTTTAACTATTCTTCAGTTTCATACCTTATGCAATTTACAATAAAATATATAGGCTACTTCCACTATAGGCTAGCTAAAAATTGGGTAGTATAGCTGTTTTATAAGTTGTTCCCTTGACATTCATTTACTTACACTGTATTTTATTATTAAACTGGGGAGCTTACCTATAGTTATGCTTCCTGATGAAATATTTATAAGATGGGGAGCCAAAGTTTAGGATTCTCCGGTAAAGTTAAGATTGAACTTATTTTAAGTGTAAATTGGAGGACTAATGAAGAAAATTATTACAGTGTTGATGATGCTTGTTCTTTCTATGGCATTGTTAGCCAAGAACAATGATTTTTGGCCAAAAAGAGTTATTGTTCAACTTTCAGATGTTAAATCTGTCAAGTTTTCAGAAAGAGACGGTCTAAGCAGTGGCATTCAAGCACTAGATCAACTGGGAAAAGAGATTAGAGTTAATAATTTTAAACCTTTATTTGATAATACAGAAGATAGACTTTCTAAAGAGTACGGTCTAGATCAATTCTATATTCTTGATTACAGTGGAGATCAAACAGAAAGATCTGTTATTGACAAGCTTGAAAAGATTGACAATGTATTAACTGCAGAACTTGATGAGAAGTATGAACTTTACTACACTCCTACAGATTCTTTAGTTTCTGAACAATGGTATCTTACTAAAACCGAAACAGATGAAGCTTGGGATACTCAACAAGGTGCTGAAGGTGTTATTATAGCTATTATAGATAGTGGAGTAAAGATTAATCATAGAGATCTTAGACAAGCTATGTGGCACAATGAAGCCGAAATTAATGGAGCTCCAGGTGTTGATGATGATGGTAATGGTAAAGTAGATGATTTTTATGGTTGGGATTTTTCCGATGGTGATAATATTCTAGATCATGATTTTACAATGCCGGGTGGTAACGGTGGTGAAGATCATGGTACTCACTGTTCCGGTATTGCCGCTGCAACAGACCATACTTCTCAACCTCAACAAACAGGTATTGTTGGTGTTGGTTTCGGTGCTAAAATTATGGGTGTAAAAATTTTCCCTAATTCATACCCAAGTACAACATCTCCTGCTATTAAATATGCTGCTGATAATGGAGCAAGAGTTTCCTCAAATTCATGGGGAGGAGGATCATTTAACACAGCTAACAGAAATGCTGTTAACTATTCAACTGCAAAGGGTTGTATATTTGTAGCTGCTGCCGGAAATGAGAATACAAACCAAATAAGCTATCCTGCAGGTTATGAGAATGCTGTTAGTGTTGGAGCTACTACAAGTGCAGACTTTAAAACCTCATTTTCAAACTATGGTGATTGGGTAACAATTTGTGCTCCGGGTTCAAGTATTTTAAGTACTACAGATCCTAGTATTAGTAATGGACACTCTTATGAAGAGTGGCCGGGAACTTCAATGGCAACACCTATTGTATCAGGTGGAGCTGCTATACTTTTAGCAAACAAACCTGGAATGTTTCCAGCTAACGAGGATGGTGTAAACCTTCTAAGAGATTATTTAGAGGATTATGGTGACGAGCCTCTTCCATACTCTAACGGAGACAAAATTGGTTTAAGAATAAACCTAAAAAACTCTATTAATGCTATAAACGGATCTTCTCCTTGGGATGATATTAATATCAATCCTTCAGAGATAAATATTGTTGTGAATGAAAACTCAACTGCTACTCAAACTATTACTCTAACAAATAATAGTTCTTCTGCTTTTGATTTCACTGCAGCAATACAGGGATCAAAAGATATTGACTACTCTAAATTATCATTAAACGGAGAAGAGCTTTCTTCTATCCCTTCAGAGGGTTCTGTTGAAACTGAACCGGTTAAAGATGAAGTTGCTATAGCACATCATGATGGTAATTTAAATAGTGGTATAGGTACTGGTGCTGCTGCTGAGTGGATCTCTGCTGCAAGATTTGATAATGAAGATTTAGCAACACTTTACGGAAGTAATCTTACAAAAGTTAGTCTTGCTTTCAATAGTTTAGATTTCTCTTCTCTTATACTTCATGTTTGGGAAGGTGGATCTGAAAATGATCCGGGAACAGAAATTTATTCTCAAAATATAACTTCAATGATTACAGAAGCTCAAACTTGGGAAACCATAACTTTAACAAACCCTATACCTTTAGTTTCAGGTAATGAGTATTGGATTGGATACGAGATAAGTGCAACAGGAGATCACCCAAGTGGTTGCGATGTAGGACCTATGGTTCCTAATAAAGGTGGTTGGATATACATGGATGGTAACTGGGAACAGCTGGCTAATATAGCTGCAACATTAGATTTTAACTGGTGTATTACAGGTTTAGTTGAAGCTGATATAACTCCATGGTTAACTCTTGAAAATGAAACAGGAACTATTCCTGCAGGTGGAACTGCTACATTTGATGTGAACTTCAACTCTGGATCATACCCACTTGGAACCTCAATGGAGGGTCTTATTACTCTAACTAATGGAAATAATATACCTCATCCTACAGGTATTCCTGTTACAATGTCTGTTGGTTCTGGAATTGATGAAATTGTAGCAAAAGATTTTACTCTTGACCAAAACTACCCTAACCCTTTCAACCCTGAAACTACTATAAACTTCAATATGAATAGAACAGGTGAAGTTGAAATGATGGTTTACAATAGTAAAGGTGAGATTGTTAAAAATTATGCATCCAGACAGTTAAAAGCAGGATCCCACTCTTTCAAATTTGATGGATCAGGATTAAACTCCGGTGTTTACTACTACACTATAACTGTTAACGGTATCAAAGATACAAGAAAGATGACTTTAATAAAGTAATTTCTCTTTTAAAATAATAAAAAAGGTCTCAAATTTGAGACCTTTTTTATTTACCTCAATTTAGGAACTTTTAATAGTTTCTTTTTTTATTTATATTTGTAAATAGAACTATTAAAAATTAGTGTGTTATGGGGAAAAAATGAATAGTAATCCAAAAAAGAGTATAGATATTTCAGTTGATTTCATAAAGGATCAATTTTCTAAAGCAGGTTTTAAAAGAGGAATAATAGGGCTTTCAGGTGGTTTGGACAGTGCTGTAGTTGCATACTTAGCTGTTAAAGCTTTAGGTAAAGAGAATGTTGAGGTTGTAAAAATGCCTTACAAAACCTCCAGTAGAGAATCTATTATTGATGCTAATCTTGTTATTGATGATCTGGGTATTAAAAGTAGAGAGGTTGATATTAGCAATATAGTTGATGCCATATCAAAACCTTTTCCAAAGATATCTCAACTTAGATTGGGAAATATAATGGCAAGAACAAGAATGATTGTTCTCTTTGACTTGGCAGCTGAAACTAACTCTATAGTAATGGGAACAAGTAATAGAAGTGAACTTCTTCTCGGTTATGGAACCCTATTTGGGGATCTTGCTTCAATAATAAACCCTATAGCTCCTTTCTATAAAAGTGAAATTTTTGAAATAGGAAGAGAGCTTGGAGTTCCAACCCCACTCATAGTAAAAAAACCAAGTGCAGATCTTTGGGAAGATCAGAGTGATGAAGATGATCTTGGTTTTAGTTATGCTACTGCCGATTCTATAATGATAAATGGAGAGGATAAAAAACATATATCTATCAAAGAGTTTGGGGAGGAGACTGTTAATAAAGTTTTAGATAGAGTTAAAGCTAATAGTTTTAAATTTAATGTACCTATCAAACTGGAGTTATAGATTTGGAGAGAAGATATATATTAGCATCAAAATCGCCTAGAAGAGTGGAGCTTTTAACAAATCTTGGATTAGAGTTTGATACCATACCTTCTGATATTAATGAAAATATAGAAAGGGAAGGAACTTTTGGAGATTTTGTTGAAAAACTTGCCTATCTAAAAGGTAGTGATATAGCAAAGAAAGTGAAAAATAGAGTAATAATCTCTTCTGATACTATTGTAGTTCTTGGGGATAGAATATTAACAAAACCAAAGAGTAGTAAAGAGGCTTTTGATACATTAAAATTACTATCGGGTAAAAAGCATCAAGTTTATACTTCTGTATCTATTATAGATCAAGAAAATAGTATCGTATCAGTTGATCATGTAAAAACAGATGTGTTTTTTGAAGAGATGAGTAACAATGATATAGAGTGGTATATATCGACAAGTGAACCTTTTGATAAAGCAGGATCTTATGGAATACAAGGCAAAGGTTCAAGGTTTATAAAGAGAATAGATGGTTGTTTTTTTGCCGTTATGGGATTTCCTGTTTCAAAATTTGTGAAGATGATGAGTAAAATTGGAATTAAAATTTAAAGAAGATTTAGTATGAAAACATTAAAATCATATAAAGAGTTGAAAGATTTTTATCAAAAAAATTTAATTTTAAAAGATGATAATATTAATAGATACAGAGGAGGAACCTTTTTTAAACCCGCTCTAACAATTATTCCTGATAATATATCAGATATATCAGTAATTGGGGATGATTTAGGTAAAGCTTTCAATTTTAATGATAAAAACAGGTTTCTAATTTACAACTACTATAAAAAGAGGTCTCATCTATCACTAATTACCGATATTTTACTAATCTACTTAGAAATACTACCTTCATCAAAAAAAGAGGAGATTATTGAAAAAATTGAGAAAAAAAGTAGTGAAGATTTTCAAAAAAGGTTGATTCTTCTATTGGAGCTGACAGGAGTTCTTAATACCAAAAGGGTTTACAACTACTCCTACAGAGAAAGAATATCCATTATAGTTAGAGAGTTTTCGTTGTTTATCAGTAATTTTGCAATGGAAATATTTGAAAATAGCTCAAAACCGTTAGTTATAGAAATAAGAAACAGTAAAAATATATCATCTCAAGCTATTGATATATTTCTCTCTTCATTAAAGAGTAGTTTAGTTCACTATCCGGTTTTTACCATACTCTATGGAGAGATGAAATCAGTAGTTGAACTAAAGAATAATCTAAACTTATCCAAACTTTCAATAACAAACCCTACAAATCTCTATATTGAAATAAACAGACAGTATCTTAAAGAGAATTCTGAGCTTTACTTTCATTTAAAAAAGATAAATCAAGAACTAATATATCTTAATAAAAATATTCCCAAAGAATCTGAAGATGATATATTTGATGAATATTTTGAATCACTCTCTCCAATGTGTAAAAAACTTCTAGGATTCTTCCTTTTCTTTGAAGGGAAACTTTTTCTAAACTCTATACAATACATAAAAACAGAAAAAGGTAAGTACCCAAGCAATGAGCTTTCAATATTACATAAAGATGGGATTATACACTTCTACAAAAATTTTGCCGTTGTAAGCAGTAATATTCTCTTGGAAAATATATCTAAATATTTTAATGGGTATCAATTTTTGAAAGATAATATATCAAATCTTTCAGACATTATAAATAGTATTTTCAAAGAAAGTAACAGAGTTTATTATGAGTATCATAGCAATTTTTACAATAAAATTTTTGGTGTAAGTGAATTTGAAGAGTTTAAATCAACAATAAACAAGTATGAGAGTGATGGAGAAAGTCTTTTTCTGGCAAAAGTCTATGAAAAAAATTATCAAAAGTTTCAGTTTGACGAAAATGATGATATATACTATTACAATATCTACTTGAAATCTTTGGTAGATTTAGAAAATTATCAATCAATGTATGAATTTACAAATGAAGATTTAGAAAATTATTCGGATAAAAAGAAAATTATAGCCCAATATTATAAGGCTGTAGCACTACTTGAAATGGAGGAAAAAAGAGAAGTTATTGAAATAGCTAAAAAGGGTATTGAATATGCAAAGAGGATAGAAAATCAACTGTGGTTAGCAAAATTTTATCATCTTTTGGGTGATCTATACCATAAATATTATGATTTAGAGCCTGCCGTAAAAAACTATCAGGAAGCTCAAGTTTATTATAAAAATCTAGATTATAACAGTGAGATAATAAAGATATACTACAATCTAGGTAAGATCCATTATCAAAATAATGATTTAAGATCAGCAATGGATGCCCTAAGTATGGGGATTCTATTCTACCAAAAATCTGAGGAGTTTTCAGTAGATCTGGTTTATGCAAAAATAAACTATCTTTCTGCAATAATATCCAATAAAGAAAGGGAGTTTGATCTAAGTTTTAACCATTTTAACAGGGCTTTAAATATTTTCTATACATTTATGGATTATAACTACCTCACAAAGTGTTACTCAAACCTCTCAGATCTATATTTGGACAGAGAACCCGATAAATCATCAAGATATTTACATAAAAGTTTATTGTACTCTCAAGCCGATAAAGAACAAAAAGATTCTATAGATAGATACTGGATTCTTTCAAGATACTATCTGTTGCAAAATAATATAGGAAAGAGTAAAGAGATAACTAAAAAAGCACTTCAATACTCAGTTAAAATAAAGGATAGGCAGGAGTTTACAAAGTTTATTGAAAGAATAGGAGATCTATACTACTATGAACATAGATTTAAAATAGCTAAAAAGTGCTATAAATATGCTTTCAAAAAATATTCCAATCAAGGTAGTAAGATAAGGATTCCTTCCATATTATTTAAAATGGCAACGCTGTATGCAGAAACAGGTAGATTTAATAGTTCAAACAAAATATTAGACAGGTTGGAGCAACCAGATTATGAGTATTTTTTAAATTATGACAATCAATTTAACTTTAACAATATTGTAATTGAAAACTTTATTACCCAAAAAAGGTATGATGATGTATCCATATTCCTTAATAAACAGGAAAGCTTTCTTACAAAAGAGGGTATAACATTAAAAAATAAGATTGGTTTTCATAAAATTAAAGCTGTTTACTCTATGATAAATGGTGATATGGAAAAAGGGAAAGAGCATTATCAAAAAGCTTTAGATTTTTGTAATTCAAAAGGTCTGATTATAGAGGAGATAAGATTACAGCTTAAAATAGCATCTGTTTTATCAAATTTAGGTCTAAAAAAGAGTAGTTTGAAAATCTTAAATTCACTAACGGGACTTAGTAAAGAGATAGGATCTGTATATCTTACTAAATATATTTTAAGAACTATTTATAATCTATAGTTAGTATCTACCAAAAAGATATAAAAGATTATAAATTACGGTAAACTCAATTTAGGTTAGTTCATTTGTTAATTCTAAGCTCTCAATTATTGTGTTAAAATAAAAATTTAATCTTCTGATTTTAAACAATTCAAATTAGTCGTTCTACAAAAAGAGTGGTTAAAATACCTAATCCCATTAATAGCTTTAGCCATTTTTGATACTTTCCAGCCTCTTTAAAGGGGTCAATAGCTACCAAGTATATATTTAGCATTATTAACAAAGAGGCTTCAATTATACTATTTCTAAAGTATAAGATCGTTATTCCTAAATTTAGAAAAAGTAAAATTTTTACTAGGGATTTAGATAATTTTTTATTCAAAAAAGGCAGAGATTTGTACCCAAACAGTATATCACCTTCAATATCTTCAAAATCTTTTACAATTTCTCTACTAAAATTTGTGAAAAAAGCTGTTAACATAAAAAATATTACAACACCATCTAGCTTAAAATTTGAAATATAAAGAAATGTATAAGCTGTAATAAGGGATACAGTTATATTTGATAAAATAGGTATTTTTTTTAAATGGGAAGAGTATAAAAATAAGATTCCATTTACTAGAAGAAGCTCAATAACTCTTCTTTCCGAAAGTAAAGAGCCTATAAATATTATTATAAAGAGAGTTATAGAATAGATTATCTTTGCACTTCTAAGAGATATTCTGCCCGATGGTAAAACTCTTTTAGCTCTGTTTACAAGATCAATATCATAGTCAAATATATCATTGATTATATTTCCGTTACCAAGAGTTAGAACAACAGTCAATATTGTCAGAAAGGTTGTAATGTTAAAAGGTAACTCTATCAAAATAGCCGTAACGACTAATGATAGTGAAATAATCAAAATATTTATAAATCTGACTAACCTTAAATATTCTATTAAGTATCGCATGAGAGATTATCAAGAGAAGTTGATTCAACTTTTCTTATATTTTGAGGAATTAAAGATCTGTTTTTTTCTATAATTTTATTAATGGATATAAGTTCAATACCCGAAACAAGAATGCCAATGAATGATCCTATTATTCCCGATACTTCACTCTTACCATAGTAGGCACCTAAGTAGTAGCCGGCTATAAGATTAAATATAGGAAGAATGAATAGAAGAAAGCCTGAAATAATCTTTTTTGCCGGCTTTATATCAAACTCAACTATATCACCCTTGTTTAGATCAAGAGCGTTCTCAATTTTAAGAGGAATTGGTTTATCTCCTGCAAAACAAAGAGCCTTATTTACACATGTTTTACAACCACCTTCAAGTCTCATTGTGATATATGCAAATCTTTCATCTACTCTCTGAACCACTCCTTTTTCCATGCTATTTCCAATTATAACTTAAACTTACTTTGTGGGTATCTCCAAGATTATTATTAGGTTTAAATGAATAATCAAGCTCTGCTCCGTACATAGTAACTCCAACTCCACATCCCCATCTTTCCATCTCTGTTCCACCCCTAAGGATAAGTACCTCACTTATCAAAAATTCAACACCTCCGTTAAAGGTTAGATCAAACTCAGAAAAAGAGAGATCACTATTCCTATCATAACCTTCCGTTCCTATTCGACCACCACCTAAAAGCTTTACATTGGCATTCATATATTCCCAAAATAGGTTGTACTCTCCACCAAAATATATAGATGGTTTTATAAACTCACTACTACCGGTTGTCCAAAAAAGAGAAGAGGTTGTTACATCTTGAATCTTAGCTGCAAATAGGTTTTTTTCATCAAATTTATATAGAGCAGAAATATCAAAACCTACACCGTAAGCAGATTCTTCCTCAAAACCTTTGTATAGGATTTTGGCAGAGCCACCAAAATTAAACTTTTCATTGTATTTAAAACCGTAGGAGACTCCTAGGGCTATCTCATTATCATCCACATATTTTGAAATAGAAGGTCTGTTATTTTCAGATACACCACCTTCATTACTATCCAGTTTGGTTAGAGGGATATCATCAACACCCAATCTGATAAGAGTAAAACCTAGATAATGATTATCCATTTTAGTTGTAAAACCTATAAACTCTTGATTAACCAATCCTTCAAATCTCTCACTATGGGAAATAAAGAGACTTTTCCCTTCAAGTTCCGGCATAAAAGAGGGGTTGTAATAAGCTGCCGTTGCATCTGAAAATGAGGTTAAAATATTATTTCCAAGAGCCAAGCTTCTGGGATCCATTGAACCGGTAATAAACTCTCCGGCATACTTTGATGAACCATTTAATATAAAAAGTATTGAAAAAATCCCAAATATTATCTTTTTCATAAATCCTACTTTAGTTTATTAACCAATCAACTGAACCTTTACCCTCTCTAACAATTTCAATCTCATAGTCACTTAAATCAATAACTGTAGACAGCTCAGGATATATGTACCCGCTATCTATTATACAATCAACAAGTTTAGAGTATTTTGCCTTAATATCTTCTACATCAGCCAACACATTATCAAAATCACCCTCTTGATTTATACTTGTTGATATAATGGGTCTTCCGAGATCTTTAACTAAAGTTAAAATGATATTATTATTAGGAATCCTTATACCTACACTTTTCTTACCTTTGGAAACAAGTTTATAAACCTGATTTGTTGATTCTAAAATAAAGGTATACGGTCCTGGAAGGCATTTTTTCATTATCTTGAATGAGTCATTTGAAACAACTGCATAGTCACTTATATGTTTCAAGCTACTACAAACAAAACTTAAATACTCCTTTTTCTTTGATCTTTTAATAGAGAGAAGTTTTTCTAACCCCTTCTTACTGTGGAGATCACAACCCATACAATATCCTGTATCCGTAGGGTAGATTATCACTCCTCCATTATTTAAGACCTTTAACACCTGATCAATCTCTTTTTGTCTAGGGTTTTCTTCGTAAAGTCTAACTATCATACTACTAATTCTTTCTTCATGTTCAATTATTACGGCTTTCCTAAAATTAAGATAATAAATTTTACCATAATTTTCATATTTTTTAACTACGACCTACCGTAAAAGTTATATTATAAGCTCTTATCTTGGGTTTTTTAAGGGATATGAATATATGGGATCTATTGAAAAAAGTTTAAGAATTACCAGTTAAAAGATTAGTAATTAACTCCTCCTTTACATGTTAGTGGTTATTGATTTTCGGGTGAGACACGAATCAATTGATAAGGTTTCCCATTTTTCAGTAGATCCCAAAGGTTATCAATTCTCAAATATTATTACTCCATCTTTTCTCAACTTATATTTATCACCTTTTCCACTCAATTCATAATGTTCATTAGTATACCAAATTCCCGAAGCTGCTCTTTTCTCTTTCATATCTATTTGTTCACCACCGTTCAAATAAGCCTTAACAGTTCCCTGTGAATTGTTAAAAACTAAATTCAGTTTTTCTCCTGCCTCATTTTTTGATTCAATCCTTACAATATCATCATAGTGTTCAAATACAATATTTCCATCTTTTTTAAGTGTAATATCATTCCCTTTTCCGCTTAAATCGAAGTTTTTGTTTGTATACCAAATTCCTGAAGCAGATCTCTCCTCTTTGAGTTCAGCTTTTTCACCCTTGAAATAGATTGTTGCTATACCTTTGGTGTTGTTAAATGTTATATTTAGCTTATTCCCATTTTTGTCTACAAAAAGCTCCTTAACAATATTCTCATTTGAAACTGATACTGTTTCATTTTTTTCCAAACTATTACTTTTTTGCTTTCTGTTTTCCTCGCAACTAAATATTAATAAAACTGCTAAGGATATCAATATTAAAAAGAGTTCCTTCTTCTTATTATTAAATTTAAAATTTACCATTTATTCCATTCTCCTTGTTGTATCTAGTTTTTATTTATACAAAATTATATCATCTTTAAAAACATTTTGTCTATTATATTCCAAATGTTTCTCACGCTTTTCAGGATAAATTCCCATTACATTTTTAGCGTTAGAGTTGATTTAAGCAAAAAAGCTCCCAAAATTGAAAGCTTTTTTACCTAGGAATATTTTTACATAAAAACTAAACAGTCATAACCTCTGTTTCTTTCTCTTTCAATATCTCATCAACTTTTGTGTTGTGGTCATCAGTAAGTTCTTGAACAGTAATCTTTTCATTATCTCTTCTATTCTCACTTACACCTTCATCCTTAGCAAGTCTGTCAAGCTCACTATTTGCCTGCTTTCTTGCATTCCTAATAGAAACCTTACAGTTTTCACCAAGTTTTTTAACCTCTTTTACTAAGTTTTTTCTTGTCTCCTCTGTAAGTGCAGGTATAGTTACTCTAACAACGCTACCATCACTTGAAGGATTAAACCCTAGATTTGAGTTAATTATACCTTTTTCAATCTCCTTAATCATATTTTTATCCCAAGGAGTAATAGTAATCTGTCTTGGTTCCGGAATAGAGATAGTTGCAACTTGACTTACCGGAACTAGTGATCCGTAAGAATCCACCTTAACCGGATCTAAAGTATGCATGGTTGCCCTACCTGCTCTCATCTTTTCAAGTTCAGCCTTAAGATGATCTAAAGCCTTTCCCATAGATTCTTTTGCTTCTTCAATAACTTTCGATACTTTTACTTCGCCATCAATAGCCATATTAACTCCTTATTACTTAGATTAACACAAATTGTAATAATAAAAAATTCTTATAATATTTTCTTACTAAAGAGATCTTTTTTAGATTACAAGAATGATACAATTATTTTTTCAATAATATTTTGACCTCTATTGTAAAATAGGGGAAGATTATTTTCAAGTCAATAGATAATTAAATAAACTCTGAACTATTAATATTAAACAAGCCTCAACCTGTGTGCTAAAATAAGCCTAAAGCTTAATATAATCTGAGTTTAATATGGATATTTATCTAATATTTAGTATAATAAATAGAATGCTGTATGCAACTTTATCTATAAGCCTGGGATAAGTTTTAAGATTTTTTTTAAATCTACAGACTACCGATAAACTTCCTATTACTGCGTCATCACTTTTTTATGTTCAAATCACCTAGGCTTACTAGGCTATGGATCACATAAAAAAATAACTCCTTCTACTACTCGTTTCTAGTCCAGTCTGAGTTTTTGGAAAGTTTTTATATTTAAAAGAAGCAAAAACATAATTGGGGCATAAAGTCCAAACAAAGAACTTATTCTTTATGGTTGGCATTAAGAAAGGTTTCTACCGCTCTCGGTCATAATCTCTACTATTTACTTGGGATTGATTTTGTCGGAACTTCTTTCCAGCTATATTACAGTACTCATTTTATAGTAACTACAATTTAAAACTTTGTTTCCAAAACCTCTTTCATAAGCACACTATTTCTTAAAAGTCTATTGCTTACCTTAACTCCTCTTCTCTTCTCTTTTTTTAACTCTTTTTTGGTAACTTCTGAAGATTTGTTTTCTACCTCCCTTTCTTGAGAAACCTCCTCAAAAAGATCCTTTTCCATGCTTTTTTCAGAATAGATATTAACAAAGTCATCTAAACTTTCTTCATTATACAGTTCAGGAGTAACACTCTCTATGGTAGTTTTTGAAGATTTATGAGTAGAACCTCTTTTATTGAGATCTATAGTTTTAGGTTTCTTTTTGGGTTTCAAACCCTGCTTTTTGGCTTTCATCTTTTTATTTAGAGATGAAAATACTCCAATAAGAATAAATATTATAATAGGTATAAAATCATCCACAATATACTCCCTATTACTTTAGTGGCTTTTAATCCAGATTATGAAAAATAACAAGCTCAAGGTGAGGTTTTGTGCACCTTGAGCTTTCTTAAATTAATCTATTTTACAATATTAATCTTGAGTTGTCTTCTCATCATCAATACCTTCAACCAAATTTTTTCTCATTTCAGTATCGGCTTTAATATTATTAAGCTTGTAGTAATCCATTACACCTAAATTTCCGGATCTGAAAGCTTCTGCCATGGCTCTTGGAACTTCAGCTTCTGCTTCAACAACCTTAGATTGCATCTCTATAACACTTGCCTGCATCTCCTGCTCACGAGCAACAGCCATAGCTCTCCTTGTTTCAGCTTTAGCCCTTGCAACTTTAAGGTCAGACTCTGCTTGCTCCGCTTGAAGATTAGCACCTATATTTTGTCCTACATCAACATCTGCAATATCAATGGAAAGAATCTCAAAGGCCGTTCCGGTATCCAAACCCTTCTGAAGTACAATTTTTGATAGAGAATCAGGATTTTCAAGTACAATTTTATAGGATTCAGAAGATCCTATTGCAGAAACAATACCTTCTCCAACTCTTGCTATAATTGTCTCTTCAGTAGCACCACCAACAAGAGTTTTAATATTTGTTCTTACTGTAACCCTAGCTTTTGCCAAAACTTGAATACCATCTTTGGCAACCGCTCCAATCTTACCATTTCTAGGAGCGTCAATAACTCTTGGATTTACGGAAGTTTGAATAGCTTCTAATATATTTCTACCGGCAAGATCAATACCGCAAGCTGTTTGGTAATCAACCTCAATGTTTGCTTTGTCAGCAGCAATAAGAGCATTAACAACATTAATAACATTTCCTCCTGCCATATAGTGAGTTTCAAGATCTTCTGTTGTCAAGTTTAAACCTGCTTTAACAGCGGTAATTAAAGAGTTTACAATAATTGACGGAGGGACTTTTCTAAGCCTCATACCAATTAGAGAGCTCAAGGTTACCTTAACCCCTGCAAACAGAGCATTAACCCATAACGCAACAGGAATAAATGAGAACAAAATCAAGATGAAAATAAAGGCTACAACACCGCCTATAATGACAAAGATATTTGGTTCCATCATCTTCTTTACCTCTTTTTAGTTAAAAATTACAATTAAAAAACTTTATATTTAAAATATTCTAAAGTTCAAACAAAAGAAACTTAAAAATCTATCTATTAAGCTAACTTTTCTACAACAATCTTATTACCCTCAACTTTAATAACTCTAATCTTAGTATTTGAATCAATAAAGTTACCTTCAGATATAGCATCGTAGTATCTTTTTTTGATGGATACTTTCCCTGAAGGTCTTAAATCTGTTGTTGTAACACCTTCAAGATTTAAAAGAGAGAGATACTCATCTTGATTACTTATAGCCGATCCGTGAGGATTTTCCTTGAGAACAACAAAGGAGCTGAAAAGCTTCATACTCGGAATATATTTTATCATAAAATATCCTCCGGCAATAGATATGAGTAGAGCAGAACTCAGTATGTTTCCTGCTTCAACATAATCTTCAAGGTAGGCATTTTCCCCAACCATTACAAAGAAAAGAGAAGTAAGAAGTCCCAAAAGCCCTAAAATTCCTGCAATACCAAACCCCGGTATAACAAAGATTTCCAAAACTATTAAAACAAATGATACTAAGAGTATTATAAGCTCTAAGTGATTAGCTAAATCAACAATGTAGTGGGATCCGAAAAATAGTAGTAGAGAAAGGATTCCCACTGTTCCGCCAACACCCCATCCGGGGGTTTTAACCTCAAAAACCAATCCTAAAAATGCTAAAGTTATGAGTAGAGAGCTTACTATAGGGTGTGTAAGGAATCTTACAATCTTCTCAGATTTGCTAATCTTTACAGTGAATGAGTCATTTTTTGATAATCCTAGAATGGAGTAGATCTCACTCTCATTCTTTACAATTTTATCAGCAATTTTGTAGTTTAGAGCTTCCTCGGAAGTAAGTGTTAGAAGTTTCCCTTTTTCAACTATATTTTCAATCTCAATATCTTCATCAACCATAGCTTGGGCAATCAGTTTATTCTTACCTGTTCGTTCAGCTGTGGAACCCATCTCACCTCTCATATATGATTGGGCTTTTTCAGACTGTTTCTTTCCCTCTCCATCAACAACTGTTGTTGCTCCTATTGAGCTACCCTCAGCCATAAATATAGAATCACAACTAAGGGCAATGAGGGATCCTGCACTAATAGCTCTCTTATTAATGAAAGCTATAGTACTTATATCAGTATCAATTATGAGATCCTTAAGTTTTGTTGCAGCATCTACTCTGCCTCCAAAAGTGTTTATCTCCACTATGATATATTTTGATCCGCTAGTTTCAGCTTCACCTATAGCTCTTTCAACATAAGGCACAAGACCATTATCTATCATACCCTCTATGTTGATCTTTGTTATTTCAGAACAGAAAATAACGGCAGGTAAAAGCATTAGTATTAAAAATTTCATATAAACTCCCTATTATATCTAAATATTATTGGCAATATTTTTACACCGTCAGATCTATTAGAAAGCCCCCACCTAAAGCTAAAAGAAAAAAGTAATTCCTTCCACTGTATTAATCACACCTATTTATAGCCTTAAATCAAGTTTAATTTTATATTTTTTATCCATAAATTTTGCTAAAGATTGGGGGTAAGCATATCCTCATAACATTTATTTTTCGTTAGATGATTTTATTAAATAATAGAAAATTGGGATAAAAATCAATCCAAGAGTTAAGGGTAGAAAGAGGATCCCAAATCTCTCAAAATTTCCTTTTGCAATTCCAATTGTTTCAAAGCTGATCCCTCCAAATATTATTAGAATATTTAATTTTAACAATCTAATTAATCTAGTTGCATTGGCGTATTGATAATGAGCATTCTCTTCTGTAATTGTTTTCAAGTAATTAAACGAATGAGGATATTTGTTTAAAATTGTCATAATAATAAATAGTATTGTTGATATGATAGGGATAAACAAGATATTTCCTTTTTCTCCAAAGCTATCTACCTCTCCAACCAAGTTATAGTGGATTGGAATAGTTTCGGGAAGTGAGGAGTAGTTACTCAAAGTAAAGATCCAAACTCCAGCGAGAGCAGCCAACCCAATGGATTCTACTATTTTATCAATTAAACTTAACTTTACTTTTATTTTTGGTCTGTTATTCACTTTGACTCCCTATTGTCATAAGAGTTATATTTATTTCTTATTGACTATCCTTTACTATAAAATATGACAAATAAAAACAATTGTCAATATTTTATTGAAGGAAAGGTTGGGTTTATTCATGATCTCCCCAAAAAGTGAAAAATGAAGATTGTTGTTTCGTTCTTTCATGGATAAAATAATTTATATAGCAATAATATTAGTTGGGTTAATAATGGATGGATAAACAACTCTATTAGTGGCAAATAAAAAAACATTTAACTTTTTTATATATATTCCTTATATTCTATACTTCAAATTATAGGAGGATGAGATGAGAAGTGATAAAATAATACCTGTTTTTGACAAGATGAAAGCAACTCCATCTTTTTTTGCTATAAAAGATCTGGATGAAGAGGATATTAAGGAAGTGACCGATTTTTATGAGTTTTTTATAAATTCTCAAAATGAAAGGGGCTCTGTTGTTACAAAACTATACCTTGATAAAATTAGAGATTAGACTGTGAAAATATCAATTATTGGGGTTGGTAAAACCAAGTTTGATTACTTAAATTCCGGTATTGAACGATTTGTCAAAATGATAAAACCCATGGCTAAGATTGAGTTTATTATTTTGAAAGAACAGAGTAGTAAATCCAATTGCGTTGAACTTGAATCCAATATGATTTTAAAATCTATCCCAAAAGATTTTAGATCTATACTTCTTGATGTTAAAGGATCTAGAGTTTCATCGCATCAGTTCGCCAATATTATCTCAAAAGAGAAGGATAATGGAAAAAATATCTGTTTTATTACAGGAGGGCATTTAGGAGTTTCCGAGAATCTAAAAAGGAATGTTGACCTCAAGATTTCAATTTCGGATATGACCTTTACTCATCAGATGGTAAGATTGCTTTTGATTGAGCAGATATACAGAGGCTTTTCAATAATAAACAACTTAAATTATCATAAATAGTGGAGAGTTATGAGAGATATTATTATTACTATTTTAGTTACTTTGGCCGTTGCTTTTGGAGTAGGTTTTAGCGTAAACTATCCTTTTGGTATACTGATGGGTATTATTGCAGGATTAGTAACCTTTTTAATACTTTCTAAAAAAGCTATGAAACAACTTGAGATTGTTCAAGCAAAAGCAAACAAGGCAATAAACTCAAGAAATATTGAGAGAGCTGTAAAGATCTATGAAGGAGCACTCTCATTGAGTAAAAAAAGTCCTTTTGTAAAGGGTCAGATTTATGGAATGATAGGCATGCTTCATTTTGTAACAGATAACAAAGAGAAAGCTATTCCGGCACTTGAAAAATCATCTTCTCTCAATTGGGTTGCCAAGGGAATGCTTGGCGTTGTTTTCTTCAAAGAGAAGAAATATGAAGAGGTTGATAAGATTATGAAAAAGGTAGTTGCAGCAAGTAAAAAAGAGGGACTAGCTTGGGGACTTTATGCATATCTTTTATCGAAACAGAAGAGATATGATGAGGCAATTGCAATCCTTGAAGAGGGTAATAAAAAACTTAATGATAAAGATGAAAGATTAAAAGCCAATATTGTTGAGCTTAAAAACGGTCGTAAGATGAAAATGAAGCTTTTTGGAGATCCTTGGTATCAATTCAGACTTGAGGAGCCACCAAAGAGAAGAGTTCAACAGGAATCTCCGGGATATATGAAGTTTAAGAAGAATGCACACTACAGGGGGAGATAATGAGGTTAGGTGTTAATATTGATCATATTGCTACTATCAGAAATGCAAGAGGTGTGAATAGTCCTGATCCTATTGAAGCAGTTGTTCTTGCAGAACTTGCAGGAGCTGACGGTATAGTTTGTCATTTGAGAGAGGATAGGAGACATATTAATGATGTTGATCTCCATAAAATAAGAGCTACCGTTAAAAGTTTTCTCAATATGGAGATGGCTCCTACTGATGAAATGGTTAATATTGCTCTTAAAATTAAGCCTGATATGGTTACTTTAGTTCCTGAAAAAAGAGAGGAGTTAACAACAGAGGGCGGATTAAATGTAAGCTCTATAAAAGAGTATCTTTCGGATATTATATACAAGTTTAACGATGAAAAGATTGCAGTTTCTTTGTTTATTGATCCTGACACATCCATAATAAGAGATTCTATTAGTGTAGGTGCAGATTATGTTGAACTCCATACCGGAGCATATGCAAATGCCAAAAATGGGGATCAAATGCAGATGGAGCTTGAAAAGATTAAGCTTTCTGTATCATATTGTGCAAAGAATGGAATAAATGTTTCTGCAGGTCATGGTCTTAACTATAACAATGTAAAGTATATTGCTCAAATACATGAAATTGAGGAGCTCAACATAGGGCACTCTATTATTGGAAGAGCTGCTCTTGTTGGTATGGAAAAGGCTATTAAAGAGATGAAAGAGATTATTTACAGAGAGTCAACACTTGCAAAACAGCTCTCTTTATTGAACTAAAGAGTTTGGGGTCTGCTGAAGAAGTAAAAATAGGAGTAGAATAAATTTTAGCTATCTACTATTGAATCTTTAATTTTTAGTACAAAATAGGTTGTTAGAAAAAATCATATTGCTTTTTTCAGTGGGCCCTAATTAAAAACTTTTATCTTTTTTCCAAAAGATTCAATAACTTTTTAGCTTCCTTCTTTATATAGGGTGAAGAGTTATTTAAGCATGCTTTTAAATTTTCTAACATTTTAGGGGTTATCTCATCTTTAGGATCCCAAGGGAAGGGGCTGCTGATTTTATCCTTAATGTAGTACTCCAAACTGGATATTGCTTGTAATCTAATAGATTCTGACTTTATAGTCAAAACTCTGAACAGAAAAGGTAAAGTCTCCTTTCTTCTGACATTCATAATTGCTATAAGTGCATTATTAACAGCCTCTATATCCTTAATGTTTATATTCCTATTTATATAAGCTGTAATCTCATCTTCTGCATTTCCACCAACCCACTCAAGATGAAGAATATCTTTTATTGTCATTGACTGAATTGCTATTGCGGTAGAGTATCCAATGGTTCCTCTTTTTGATCCGTTTCCCTCTTTTAAAGAGGTCTTATTTTGGTTTGAGATTCTATTATTTGAAATATTTTTGGGAGTTCTCCTCTTATCATTTAGCAATGGAAGAATATGGGGTATGAGCTTATACCCTTTTCCCATATCAAGTTTAGAGGCTCTTAGAAGAGCCTCTCCAATTACTGTCGGATTACCTGATTTGAGATCTTTGATAGTTTTATCCAAATCCGGATTACTATAAAATATAGAGTGGTGGATATAAAAGGCCAAGCCTATCAATCCAAAAACAACTATTGAGTCTCTTATAATTGTAGATATCTTCATGGTAACTTTCTTTTATCCATTGTTTCTATACAGTTTAGTAGTTATAATTTCCTATTATACATAACTACCTTGAAATAATAAGATGTGTATAATAGGAGTTCTATATAAACCTATATGCTGGAACCAGCTATAAAATTTTAAATCTACTTTACAAAGATCATCTTCTTGGTAATAGATTTTTTCTCTGTAGTTAATCTGTAGAAGTAAAGACCACTATTAAAATCTTCTGCTTCAAAGTTATAGCTGTGAACACCTCTATCTAACTCCCTATTAAGTAAAGTTTTAACCAGTTCTCCCTTAGTATTGAAGATTGAGAGGTTAACCATGCCTAAATTTGGAAGAGAGAATTTTATAGTTGTAGAGGGGTTAAAAGGGTTTGGGTAGTTATCGTAAAGTGTAACTGAATTTGCAATATTTTCATCAATACCGGTTTCCTGAATCGAAATATTGGAAGTAGTTACAATTGTATTGTTTCCTGAAACAACAAGAATACCATTGCCTGATGTTATATTTTCTGTATATTCAATCTCTGCAACACCTTCCGAATTTGAGATGCCCCAACCACAAATATTACCGTCTATTATAATTCCACAATCTACATTTTGTATTGGATTCCCCTCTTGATCTGTTATTGTAACTTCAGAGCCTTCTCCTGTTATGTAGAAAATAGGATTATGAGTTAGGGTTGGAGTAACAGGATTATTTGTCCACATAGAAAGTGTAGGATCTCCTAAAAGGTTAGAATCATAAAAGCACCATCTAAGAGCACCCTCTTCATGTTGACCCGGAGCATTAACCCATGGAGATGAAGCAATTTTTGAAATCATATGAGCTTCACCAATTCTACTCTTATCCAATCCGTAAACAGCGTTTAAAAACTCTCTATTTAAATGTTGAGATGGTCCCTCTGTTTGACCTTCATTAAACCAACCGTATCTTGAGTTACATATAAAGGCAGTAGCAAAATTATCAAGAGTTACCATTTTTTCAGCTATACAATCATCATAATCAAAAGCTCCGCATATACAACCGTGAGAGTATAAAACAGGGAATGAGTGATCTGTGCCGTTTGCACCTGAGAAGTTTGAAGATACTATATCAGAGTTGTACATCTTCATTGTATAATCATAGTTTGAATGTCCACAATGATTTAGATAGATAGTTCCACTATTTATAAGATCTCTAAGCTCACTAGGGCTCCAAGTTACATCTTTATCATACAGTTTTTGGATATTATAATCTTCGGGAATTCCTATTGTTGTGTATCCGTTATCATCATGTTCACCTATGAGAAGATTCATATAATCAGCTCCCCATGTTTCAGGATCGTTATACATATACTCTCCAACTAAAAGGGGCTTTTTGATCTCATCAACTATTGGAGAATTTTGATAGGTAACAGATTTGTTTATCATATTATTAAGCTCATTTTGAGTTGAAAAAGATAACCTGCCCACAGAAATATCCGGTAAAAGATCATCTTCACCTATCTCTCCCCAAAGATTGTCTCCATCCTCATTCCAACTTCCGTCAAGTGCAGAATAGTATAGATCAGAAGGTATACTTTCATCAGTATAAACAAAGGCGGATTGAACTTCACAGAAAAAACCTCTGACAGGAATAATCTCTGTATCACCACCTAGAAGAATGTATGAAACACCTCTGTTTTGATACTCATCTATTATGAAGTTTCTAATCTTTTCTGGATCATCAACACCTTCATACTCAGAGTAAATTTCATTTACATTGGTAAAAACAGTTTTTATACCTCTTTCGTTATAGAGATCTATCAAATTAGAAAAATCAAAAGATGGTTCACTTATTATAGCAACTTGGTAACTTTCTGAAGGGTAGGTTTTAGAACCGTAAGAGTCTATCATCTCATCGTTTTGTACCAAAAGTTTTACTCTGTCAATAACCTTTGAAGAGCTGTTTAAGTTTTCCAAAGCTTTTTTTGATTCTTGATCTTTAGAACTTTCAACAATAACCTCCACATCTTGATACATATAGAGTTTTCCACTCCTTGGATTATACTCAAAAGGAGTAAATGTTGAAAGAGCAACAGAGTATCCGTTCATATATGAAGTAGAGAGGTTAGATCCTGAATATTTTGGAAAGAGATAATTAGAGTTGTATATGGAATTATCTTTAATTAAAGGATTTTTTTTATTTGATGAAATAGGTTTTGAACCTTGCATAGGTTCAAGATTGAAACTACCTTCAATTTCTATCTTACCGCTACGATTTATAGTTATGGATTCACCTTTCTCTCCCTTAGGAAGTAAAAGAGAAACAGGATAGTAAGGAAGTGCAGGAGCACCTATTTTACCGGATAAAACACCCCCTTTGAGCCTTACAGTTTTCATATTTGCAAAAAGTTTTGAGCTGCTCTCTGTTATCATATTCTTAGAAAAACTGTAATTATGTTTTACTTGTGATGCTGAAAGGTAGGCTATTGAACCTAAAAGAATGATGATAATCTTTAAAATATTCATCACTTTACTCCAAATTAGTTATTCTTTTTTTACAGTTACTACTATCAAATAAAGTCTGTAACTATTAATATTATAATAATATCTTATATCCCTCTGATAGGCAATTTAATAAATAATTAGTTTTAGGGGATATTTTGTAATAATTAAGTATAGGTTTTATAAAAAAATATTACTATTTTGTTTTAGTAAAGCTACAAAATTAAACTGTTTAATAATAATTAGGGGATATAAAATGAAATTTTTTGTACTTATTCTAACTATTCTACTTCTATTCTCCTGTAAAGAGGAGAGCAAAAAAGATAAAAAGATTGTTGAAAATTATAAGTTTTTAAATGAGATTGCAAAGGTAGTTGACCCCGAATCATATGAAGTTAAAATTTACTTGGATAGAGATCTTCCTTCAGATATAGATCTTAGGGAAGCCGCAACTCTTTCAGGAAAAGAGAACTACACACTAGAGGGAGACTACACACTAATAAACGATTACAACAATAGAACTATTTTTTTAAAATTTAACTATCTAACTCCCAATAGTAAGTACAATTTTAGTATAGATCTAAGTAAATTGGATACGGAAAAAAGAGAGCTTGTTGGAGTGTTTTCTTCCGATTTTATTACTAAAGAGAACTCTATTATTCTAAATACAAGTTTAGAAAAGAATGAAAAAAAGTTCTTGGTTAAATCCACTATAAGATCAACTTATAACCTTAATTATGAAAATCTTAAGAGTTCAATAAGCTTTTCAAACAATGATATAGTTTTTGATTTAAAAAAAGTATCTCAAAAAGAGTATAAGCTTACTACGCAACCGTTTTTGGCTGAAACAGGCAAGATAAATTTAGTTGTAAAAGGTAGTAAATTAGGTCTTAAAGAAAATTATACAGATGATATTTACATAAATAAAAGTAACAATTTTGAGGTAGTAGATTTTTACCCAACCAGCTATATGGATCAAAAAAGGCTGGAGATTGTAACAAACGGGAATTTTGATGGTAAAGATCTTTCGGGTTTTATAAGATTTGATAAAAATCTAAACTTTAGAGTTGAAACTATTAAAAATAAAATTCTTATAATTGGAGATTTTAATTCAGGGGAAAAATATCAATTTACTATTCTTGGAGGTTTAAAAGATAAAAACAATCTTTCCTTGAAGGAGGATTATAACGAAATAGTTACTTTTAGAAACAAATTACCTGAGATAAAATTTACCAGTAGCGGTTATATTATTACTCCTTCTAAGGAGAAAACCATTAAGTTAGAATCTATAAATGTTAAAAATGTTAATGTTAAGCTTTGGAAAGTTTATGAAAATAATACCCTATTCTTTTTAAAAGATGGAGCATTAAATACAGGAAGAAAATCTAGAGATTTCAATTGGAGAACAAATGAGCTTGGAGATCTTGTATATGATAGTTATTACGATATAAAAAATGAGCTGAATAGACCTACTGTAAGTGAGATTTTTATACCTGACTCTATTGTAGAGGATAAGGGTTTCTATATAATAGGAGTAACATTTGATAGAGAAGATATGCTTTATACAGAGGGTGAGTTTGCAGGTTACAACAGCAATAAGAACCCTGATTCTTACTCATATTTGTACAATAACGGAAGAATATATAAGAGCTTGAGCTTTACGGATCTTGGAATTTCACTTTCAAAGCATAATAACGATTACAATTTTTTTATAAACAGTATAAATAGATCCGGACCTCTTAAGGGAGCAAAAATAGAGGCGATCTCTCCTAAAAACCAAATAATTTCAACTGCAAAGACCGATGATAGGGGTCTGTGTTCTATTACTACCGATAGATATTTTGATATTGTAAAGGTTAGTTATAAAAATGATATAAACTATATAAAGCTTAGAGGTTCAGAGCTCAACAGATCTGTTTACAACATTGAAGGTACTAAGCCCAAAGATGAAAACAGTATATTCTTTTACACAGACAGAGGTGTTTATAGACCCGGAGAAACCATAAATCTTACAGGTATTATCAACAATGATAATATGGATAGTGAACTTCCGGTATCATTAAGGCTTTACACCCCCGATAACAGGTTAAAACACACTATGCTTTCAAAAGTTGGAGACGGAAGAATTTTCTGCTTTGAGCTTGAGACATCACAAAATGATCCTACCGGAGATTGGCAAGTTTATGTTGACCTAATGGATAAAACTTATGAATATACTGTCAAGGTTCACTCTGTTATTCCTCATAAAATAAGAGTTGAAACTAAGGCTGAAATAGAGGAAAATAACCTTAAGTTTGAGATTGAATCAAGCTATCTTAACGGAACTGCTTTCAGTGAAGCAAACTATAGCAGTGAAATTTTTATAGATCCGTTTAAGCCCAAGTTTGACAGCTTTAGAGGGTATAGGTTCTATTCGGGAGTTGATAAGTTTCAGAGAGTAACCAAAAGATTGAAAGATGGATCTTTAAATAATGAAGGTAGAAGTAGTAGAACTATAAACCTTTCAAATCTTGTTCCTGAAAAAAGCTTTACGGTTCACCTTAAAAATAAAGTGTATGAAAGCAGTGGCAGAGTTGTGGAATCCATTAAAAGCTTAGATAAGATTAATGATGATATATTTGTGGGTGTTAACAGATCATTTGTTTCAAGAGTTGATGCCGGTGAAGAGGTTCCTATCAAATTTATTGTTGTTGATAGAGAAGGAAATCCTATCAAAAATAGAGATATTGATGTAAAGGTTTATGCAAATGAAAGTATATGGTGGTACGAGTATGACAACAGTGAAGCTCTAAAGGAATTTGTCAACCATAGAAATACTGTACTTAGAGAAAGTTTTAACTACAAATCAAAGAAAATGCCTGTTGAGTTTTCGGTTATGCCGGAGCCTTGGGGTCCTTTAATGGTAAAGATTATTGATAGAAAGAGTGGTGTAGAATCTTTATCTATAATCAAATCTTCTTGGTGGGATAGCTCTAACAGTGTTGTTGATGCTGAAATTTTAAAAATTTCTTCAGATAAGCTTGTTTATAATAGTGGAGATGATATTGAACTTACATTTGACTGTGAAATGTCGGGAACTGCTTTTATATCTATCGAAGATGGAAGTAGTATTTTTTATCAAGATATTGTAGATCTTTCAAAAATTGATAAGTATAAATTTAAGGCAATAGATGAGATGAGCCCGGGTGTTTATGCAAATATAAGAGTATATCAACCTAAGAACAGAAAAAATAGTAAACCTGAAAGGTTACTTGGAATAGAATATATAAAAATAGATAGAGAGGATATGAGGTCTAAAGCTATCATATCAATTCCGGATAAAATTGAGCCTCTGAAAGATTATACGGTTAAGATTGATACAAAAACAGGTAGAAAGAGTTATATAACAATATCTATTGTTGATGAAGGATTATTAAACCTTACCAATTTTAAAACCCCATCTCCGGATAGGTATTTCTACAGTAAACAGCTTCATGATTTTAATCTTTACGATAACTTTTCAGGTGTTTTGGATAGTTATAACGGTGTTATTGACAGAAGGTTTACTATTGGTGGTGGAGAAGAATCAGAAGAGAGAGAAAGAGGATTAAACATAGTTAAAGCAAATAGGTTTAAACCTGTTAATATATTCTCAAAAATTATAGAAAGTGATAATGAAGGTAAGTGTGAGTACACCTTTAAGATTCCAAACTATACGGGTTCCGTTCGTATAATGGTTACCGGAAGATCAAACAGTGAGTATATAAGTGGTGATAAGGATGTTATTGTTAAACCTAATCTTGCTATTCTTCCGGAGCTCCCTGCTGTATTGGGTGTAAACGAGAGGGTGAAGATACCTCTAACTCTATTCTGTGATTCTACTGTTACAGAAAATGTAGAAATCTCTGTTTCCCATTCAGAGGGGTTAACAATACACCCAAAAACTGTCTCTGTCGAGCCGAGTGAAAGATCCATACTATTTTTTGAGATAACAACCGGAGAGAGTATAGGTAAAAAAGATATCAAGTTTAGTGCTAAATCCGGGAAGTTTGAGGCTAAGAAAGAGTATGAGATAGCCCAAAGACCAAGCTCTCCTTATGAACAAACAAATAAGATTTATATAATAGAGCCGGGCAACTCCTTTAATATGGATATTAGAGATTTAGGGGTATTGAATACCGATTCTCACAATCTTACTTTTGGAAGCTCATTACTTTACGGAATAAAAGGTAGAGTTTCAGAACTTATAAAGTATCCTTACGGATGTCTTGAACAAACAATTACCAAAGCGTATGCTCAACTGTTTTTAAAGCCAATGTTTAAGGATAATAGAAAAGCATTGAACAGTATTGATAACAATATAAATGATACAATGAAAAAGATTGGTGCCTTTACTGTTAGTGGTGGAGGATTTTCTCTGTGGGAGGGTGATGGTTTCTATTCTTGGGTTACACTTTATACTCTTCAATTTATAGCTGATGCAAAAAAGCTTGGTTATGGTTTCAATCCAAACATTGAAAAACGATCTTTTAAGAGGTTGTATGACTATGTCAATAATGAAAAAAAGAATTTTTACACAACTCTTAAGGCTGTTCCAATTCTTCAAAAAGAGGGGTATGATCTTCTGCCGAGATTGAACTATATAAGAGAGATATTTTATGAAAAACTTACAACTCTAGAGAAGGCATATTTGGCTCTTGGATTTAAAGCTTATGGAAAAGAAGATATTGGTTTGGATATATATAAATCCATAGATTTTAATGAGACACTAAGCAATGATTACAACTACTATTGCAGTAATCTTTCAATAAATGCTGAAGTAGCAGCTATAATGTTTAAAATGGGTGATAAAAAGAAAGCTTACGAGATGTGTACCCAGATAGTAAAATCCATTGATAGTAATAACTATATATCAACCTACTCGATGTCTCAAATTATGAGATCCTTCAAAATAATATTTGGAGAAATTTCATCAGGAGATCAATTTGAGCTTATAGTAAATGGAGATAAGGTAAGATCTAAAGGTGGATCTATAGAGTTAAATGATTATAGTGAAGAAAAAATAAATATTGAGAACAGAGGGGAGAGTAATATTTATTTAAGTTATTACCACACATATCTTCCTCTTAAATCCAAGAAGAATGTTTCTGAATCTTCAGGAATAGAGATAAAATCTGAGTGGTTAGATAATGAATTTAAGCCTCTGAATTTTGAAAAAGTTAAAAGAAATGAGGAGATTTACCAGGTAGTTTATATTGGAAATATCAGTGGAAGATACATTAATCAAGTAGCACTTTCTCAAGTTGTTCCGCCGGGGCTAAAACCTATAAATCCTGCTATAAACAAGTTTGAGATCCCTGGTAATGAACTTAAAAGAACTAATCTTAAAGAGCTTTCTCTTATCTCTATGGACTATAGAGATGATAGAATCAACCTGTTTTTTAATCTATATAACAGAAATTATGTTTATGTTTTAAAGTATAATGTAACTTTTGAGGGTGATTACTACCTGCCTCCAATAAAAGCTGAAGCTATGTATGATGGATCTACATACGGAATCTTTGGTGGCAATGATATGAAAGTAGTGGAATAATTTGTACTGAATAATTGATAAAAAGTCCATTCTCTAAACTATAGGGGATGGGCTTTTTATATTAGACAGAATCTTCTTAAAAAAGGTTGAAGGTTGAATACTTGACAGTTTGTTTAGATATTTTTGAACTGTCATAAGCTTTGCAATTTTTTCAGCAATCCTAAGTAGAAAGCCCATTTTGTTATCTACTTTCAAAATAGAAATAGCTTTTTAGAATTATAAAAAAATTTACAGAAGAGATTTCAGTTAGAAGAAGTAAGGAATATTTTAGTTGTTTTTAGAAAATCCCCCTTTTTTAGGTATAAAATTTAATTATAATGTAAAAAAGGCTTGTATTTTATATTTAGGAATCATAAATTTTAATAATGGATATAGGGTTTATTTAACTACCCTTATTTTTCTGGTTACTGTGTTTTTTTGTACGCAGAACATTTTTTTTGCACAGACACAGTTAGGACCCAAAAGGGAATTTAATAGAGACAGTTAAGATATGTGTTATAGAATTGTTTTAATTGAAGATGATGATTTAGTTAGACTGGGTATTAAAAAATATCTTGAAAAATTAGATTATACTGTATTTGAAGCTGATAGCGGTGAAAAAGGTATTGAACTTGTCAAAAGTGAAAATCCTGACCTCATAATATTGGATTTAATACTTCCAAATGTGGGAGGTTTTGAGTTCCTTAAGATAGCTAAAGAGAGTAACTTTAATATACCGGTAATAGTTATATCGGGAACAGGTCTTATTGATGATGTTGTTAAAGCTCACAAGTTGGGAGCTTGGGAGTTCATAGAGAAACCCATACTAAACTACAAGGTATTAAGTCTATCTATTGATTCTGTTATGAAGAGATATAATTTGGAAAAACAGAATAGATTATATAATGAAAATCTTAAAAAGTTGGTTGATGAGAGAACAGAAAAAATAAAAGAACAAAATATAGAACTAAAAAAAACTATAGAATCGTTGCAATTGAGTAGGGAGAGAAGTAAATCCTTTTCGGAAAACAGTCTTGATGGACTAATATTTATTGAAGATGGTAAAATTATAGATTATAACAAAAGATTCCTTGAAATTTTTAGGATTGATGATGTTGAAAATGATTGTCTTGATATTGAAGAACTTTTTGTTGAATCAATGATTGATGATGTTGTAACTCCTTGTACAGATGAAAATAAGACAATTATAGAAGTTGATGCCATATCTACAAACGGTGTAATCTTTCCTGTTGAAATACATAAAAAGGAGATTACCAGAAAGAACAGAAAGGTATTGTCAGTTGCTATAAGGGATATAACAAAACAGAAGAGCATAGAAAGGGAAAGTTTAACTCTTTCAAACTATTTTGAGAATGTTCTTAATTCTCTTCCTTTTATTGTACTGGGTTGTGATAGATATGGGAATATAATTTTTGCAAATAATACTACTGAATATATTTTAGAAAAGGATATAAACTCTATTATAAATACCAAAATAGAACACACTCTCTCCTTTGTTCCGGAAGTAAAGGAAAAGCTGTTTGAGGTGTTTGACAGGAACAAAGAGATATATATTCCTAGATTGAATGTTGAGTATCTGAATATAAGCTATATAGATTTGAGTATAGTTCCTATATCTACTCCTTCAGGAGCTCAAGCTATTGTAAAAATATCAGATATAACTGAGCTGGAAAATAGGGAATCTCAGTTTAGACAAGCACAAAAAATGGAGACTATAGGTAATCTTGCCGGTGGTTTGGCTCATGACTTTAACAATGTTCTTGGAGGAATCTCAGGAAGTGCATCTCTGTTGAGGTATAAGTTTAAGCCGGAAGGAGTTTTTAAAGAGTATTTGGATGTAATAGAATCTTCTGTATCCAGAGCAGCAGATATGGTTAAACAACTACTGACTCTTTCTCAAAGACAGGAGCTCTCTTTTGCTCCTACAGATATAAATCTTTCTCTGAAACATGTGTTAAAACTTTGTGGAAACTCTTTTGATAAGAGTATAATAATAGATTTCATAAGAAGTGATGAGGATCCTGTAGTTTGTGCAGATCCTACGCAGCTTGAACAGGTCTTCTTAAACATATGTATAAATGCTTCTCATGCAATGACTATTATGAGAGGAGATACAGATGAGTATGGAGGAGATCTTTGCGTAACTATTAGAAGTTTTGATCCTAATACAAGTTTCTTGCAAAAATTTAGCAATGTAGATCCTAAAAAATCTTTTTGGGAAGTTGAGATTTCAGATACCGGAGTTGGTATACCGAGTGAAAACTTAAAGAAACTTTACGAGCCATTTTTTACTACAAAGGATAAAGAACATGGTACGGGGTTAGGTTTAGCAATGGTATACAATATTGTATCTCTTCACGGTGGATATTTAGATGTTGAAACGGAGGTTGGTAAAGGTAGTAAGTTCCATGTATATCTACCTAAAAAATTGAATCAAAGTAGTTCAGCATCAAAGGAGTTTGCCGTTTTTGACCACATATATGGAGAGGGTACAATTCTTTTAATTGATGATGAAAAGGTTATAAGAAAAGTTGCCAAAGATATGTTGGAACAGTTTGGATATAAGGTTGAAACAGCATCTAACGGACTAGAGGGTGTGAAGGTGTTTAAATCTTCAGGTATTGAGTTTGTTGCTGTAATACTCAACATAAATATGCCTAAACAGGCGGGAGAAGAGACCTTTAATCAAATTAAAGAACTGGATCCTGAGATACCGATATTTATTGCTTCGGGATATAAAAAGAACCATATAATAGAAAGACTTATCAAGAGTGGAGCTGCTGGGTTTATCCAAAAGCCTTACACCATTGTAGGCCTTTCAAACCTATTAAAGAAATCTATAAATAATTAGAGTTTATAATAAATCAGTTTAACTCAAAATATTAAAAAAATTATATAAAAGAGAGAAGGTTACTTTCTCTCTTTTTTTATTATATTGATAAACTATTGGTTTTATTAGATTCTAATTCTAAAAGAACCTGAGTTAGATATAAGTGCTTATCTAATATTTTGCATTACTGCGTCATCAAATTTTTATGTTCAAATCACCTACTGTTTTTAGGCTCAAAGATCATAAGGCCCGAAGGTAGAAGATGGAATAGCTGTCGCAACAGAGACTGAGAACTTCTTTATTTTATCTTGCTTTTTCAACTAAAAGCTTAAGTCAACAGCATTGAGGTTTTATGCCTACCCTGATACATTGGTAATGGAGGTTTGCTTTAGATCCTTCTTTAGTGGGAAGATACATATTTTAGCAATTATGATAAACACTCAATTTTAGTATATCCTAATTACTCTCAATAGCACCTGATTTTCCACCATACAGCTTTATTTTGCCTTTAAGCTTTACAGCAACAACATTGTAGTATTTATCAATATCCTCTTTATCTATATCAATATATCTAACTCCCGGGTAGGAGTTCCAAGATACTTTACTGTAAAGTTTGTGATCTAACCTCTTATTACTACCCACCAAATAGATATCTTCAATATCATTTACAATACCCTTTAATATAATCTTACCATCTTTAGGAGTATCTCTAACAAATAGATAGAGGGTTTCACCATCTTTTGACAATGTTGTAGGTCCATAAAAATAATCATAAGGGATTCCCCTATCTGAGCCGTATATAGCTTCCTCATGCTTTGATGTCCACTTTCCAAGCTCTCTTAAAACCTCCTCTTGCTCAGGTATAATTGTTCCATCAGATTTTGGACCTATATCAATCAAGAGATTTCCACCCTTACTGATACAATCAACCAAAAGATCAATTACCTGTTGTGGGCTCTTATGGTTTTTATCCTGAGGCTGATACCCCCAAGAGTCGTTCATTGTTATACAAAGTTCCCAATATTTAGCATTAGGTCTTTGGATAGGTACTCCAAGTTCAGGAGTTTCATAATCCCCTTTTCCGTTTAAACGTGAGTTACATATTGAATTAGGGTTTTTATTGTACATTATTGATTTTATTTTATCAACTCTCCACTCCTTTTCATTATGTTCCCAATCTCCATCAAACCACCAAAGGTCCGGATTATATTTATCTGCTAACTCTTTCATCTGCCCTTGAGAGTAATTTAAAAACCTCTCCCATCTTTCAGGATCATCTTCAATTTTATATCTCTTTATTTTACGAGTATGTTCAGTATAGTCCTCATAAGACCAATCCGGTAAGGAGAAGTATAATCCAACTTTTAGATTATTCTCTCTTAGAGCATCAACAAATGGAGTTAATAGATCTCTACCTACAGCAGAGTGCTCTACAGCATTTAGATTCCCCAGTTTTGTATCCCATAAAGCAAACCCATCGTGATGCTTTGAGGTTATTACAGAGTATTTTGCTCCACTATTTTTTATAAGCTTTGCCCAATATTTAGGATTGTAGTTTTCACATTTAAAACCATCTTTTTGAGCTATATAATCCTTGTGGGAGATATGATCATTAAAGAATGACCAAGATTCCCCTATCCCTTTTACAGAGTAGATTCCCCAGTGGATAAAAACTCCCAGCTTAGCATCTCTATACCATTCCATTTTATCACCCTGTGTAGTTTCTGTTCCAGTTTGTGAACTAAGATAAGAAATTGTTAATAGAATAATCAGTAATAATTTTTTCATTTTTCACTCTAATATTTTATTCTTGTTGCAATTTTAACGCCTTCTCTATGCATATAATATATGAAATATCTAGGTTCAGACCTAATGAAAAAAGATTGGATTTAAACTATTTTATCTCCATTTTGGGATAAATTATGCAATAACTAAAAATCTATATTTACTCTGATGGTTTTGAAGTATAATGTATGGAGTTTTATAGAGATATTAACTTCTTTAACAAAAGGCAGGAATAAATCCTGCCTTCAGACTGTCGATAAACTTCGCATTACTGCGTCCCAATTTTTTTCTTCTCAAATCACCTAGTATTTCTAGGCTCAAATCGCATAAAAAAATGACTCCTTGTACTACTCGTTTCTAGCCAGTCTTGCTTTTTCAACAGGTTTAAGGCAGGAATAAATCCTGCCTTGAACCTGCTTTTTAAGATCTTATAATCTACTTATTATCATCGGGTTTCATAGTTGGAAAGAATAATACATCTCTAATATACTCCTCTCCTGTTAAAAGCATTACAAGCCTGTCAATACCTATTCCTAAACCTCCTGTAGGTGGCATTCCTACCTCAATAGCTTGAACAAAACCCTCATCCATTGGTGCTGCCTCTTCATCAACTTTTCTACGGAGTGATTGAGTGTAAAGGGTCTCTCTTTGGAATATAGGATCGTTACTTTCACTATAAGCATTAGCATACTCTGTTCCATTTATAAATAGCTCAAATCTCTGAAGAAACCTAGGATCATCATACTCTACCTTGCAAAGTCCTGTTGACTCTTTTGGATGCTGAATTATAAATGTTGGCTGAATAATATGCTCTTCAGCATAAAGCTCAAAAATCTCCTCTATAGCTTTACCCCAATTGAAACCACCTTTTAACTCCCCACCTTTAGCTTTTACAGCTTCTTCAAGCTCGCTATCACTCATATTTAAAACATCGAGATTTCCATACTCTTTTATAGCATCAACCATTTTCATTCTCTTAAAAGGTGTTTTTAAGCTTATATCTTTGCCCTTAAACTTAATCTCCGTTGTTCCATTAACAGCTATTGATGACTGCTCAAATATTTCTTCAGTAATAGACATCATATCATTATAGTCACCATAAGCTTGATAGAGTTCAAGAAGAGTAAACTCCGGGTTGTGTGTTTTATCTACACCCTCATTTCTAAACACCTTACCAATCTCATACACTCTGTCAAACCCACCAACAATAAGTTTTTTAAGATAGATCTCAAGTGCAATTCTCATATATAATTTCATATCTAAAGAGTTGTGGTGAGATATAAAAGGTTTTGCATTTCCACCACCATATATTGGGACAAGGGTAGGGGTTTCAACCTCAAAGAAATCTTTATTATCCAAAAGATTTTTTATAAATTTGATAATCTTCAATCTTTTTTTGAAGGTCTCTTTTGTCTTTGGAGATACTATTAGGTCAATATGTCTATTTCTATACTTAAGCTCTTTATCGTTAAAGGCATCAAAAACCTCACCATCCTTTTCCTTAACAATAGGAAGTGGTCTTATAGCTTTTGTTAGAAGGGTCATAGAGTCAAGATAAACAGTAATCTCTCCAACTTTTGTCTTTTTAACAATACCTGTTCCACCAATAATATCGCCAATATCAAGTTTCTTAAATACCGCATAAGATTCAGTTCCAATATTTTTCTCTGCAACATAGAGCTGAATCTTACCATCTTTATCCTGAATAGTACAGAAAGATGCTTTACCCATCTGTCTTAAAGCCATAATTCTACCTGCTATACTAACAGATGTTTCAAGAGTGTTAAGAGAATCAAAATTGCTCTTTATACCTTTGGAGTAGTGGGTTACATTAAAGTTATAAGGGTAAGGATTAACTCCCATCTCATCTCTTATCTCTTTCATTTTTTCAACTCTAACTTTAATGAGTCTGTCTGTATCCTCTATCTTAACCTCTTTATCTCCTAAAAAGAACTCTTCAAAATCCTCAAAGTTTTTAATCTCTTTAGACTCAATGAGCTCACTTAATTTTAGCTTTTTGTTCTCATTTAATATCTGTTTAAATCTCCTCTTTCCTTCTTGGGATGTAAAATCCTCAAAAGATGAAAATTTATATGTATTAACAAATGCTTTAAAGGAGAGTGAACTTATCTCCTCTACAAAAGATTCAAAACCATTTTTTGAAACTTCTGTAATGAACTCATTAAAGTTTTTCATATTTACCCCCTTCTATAATTTTAATCTGTCAGATCAACCTTATTATCTGACAAATCTATAATCTCTATATAAAATCTATCCCTCTTCTTGGGTACTCTCTTCCTCGCTCTTTATCATACCAAGTTTAAGCTGAATCTCATGCTCAATCTTTTTGTACATATCCTCATTTTCAAGAAGAATAGCTTTTACTTTCTCTCTTCCCTGACCTATTCTCTCCTCTCCAAACGAGAACCAAGATCCGGCTTTTTTTATTATCTCATGTTTTACTCCAAGATCAATGATCTCTCCAACTTTTGATATACCCTCACCAAACAGGATATCAAACTCACCCTCTCTAAATGGAGGAGAAACCTTATTTTTTACAACCTTGGCTCTAACTTTGTTACCAAAAACATTATCACCATCTTTTAAGGTAGAAATCTTTCTAATATCAATTCTTACAGATGAGTAAAATTTTAGAGCATTACCACCTGTTGTTGTTTCAGGCGATCCAAACATTACTCCAATCTTCATTCTAAGCTGATTGATAAATATTAAAATAGTATTTGTTTTTGCTATTGTTCCTGTAAGTTTTCTCAAAGCTTGAGACATAAGCCTTGCTTGTAGCCCCATGTGAGAATCACCCATCTCTCCCTCAATTTCAGCTTTTGGAGTTAAAGCAGCTACCGAATCAACAACAATTACATCAAGAGCGTTTGACCTTACAAGAGTTTCAGCAATATCTAAAGCTTGCTCTCCATAATCCGGCTGTGAAACCAATAGGTTTGTTGTATCTACTCCAAGTTTTTCTGCATAATTTGTATCAAGAGCATGTTCAGCATCAATAAATGCTACCAAACCACCCTTTCTCTGTGCCTCTGCAAGAACATGTAAAGTAAGCGTTGTTTTACCAGAGCTTTCTGGTCCATATATCTCAATTATTCTTCCTCTTGGTAATCCTCCAATACCTAATGCATAATCTAAAGTTAATGACCCTGTAGATACAGATTCTACAGAATGTCTAGGGCTGTCACCAAGTTTCATAATGGCACCCTTACCATGATTCTTTTCAATCTGCTTTATTGAAAGTTCTAACATTTTTTCTCGTTCTTTTCTATCTTCCATAAAGAGCTCCGGATTTTAATTTAAAGCATAATATAAAGCATAACTACCCATTATAAAACAGTATAGAATAAAAATTTTAAGATTAGCCTTTCTTATGAGCCATAAAAGCATAGCTAAACATAAATACCCTGTTATAAAGCTTGCCAAGAATCCTGCTGCAACAGTTGCAAAATCAAAACTAAGATTCTCTTGAAAAAGATCTTTAAGTTTTAAAAGGAACGCTCCTCCAACTGCAGGAATTGAGAGAAGAAAAGAAAAACTTGCGGCAGTCTCCTTTTTTACTCTTAAAAGTTTTGCAGCAGCTATGGTAGATCCCGATCTTGATATACCCGGGATTATGGCTATACCTTGTACTATACCTATAATAAACACATCCTTGAATGAAAGCTTATTTTCATCTTTGTAACCTTTTCTTGAGATCTCGTATAAAAGAAGTAAAATAGATGTAACAATGAGAGCTGAACCAACAACAATCAGATTTGAGTTATAAGATTCAAAAAGATCTTTAAAGATTAAGCCTATGGCAGCTGTAGGAATAGATCCCACTATTATTAGTAGAGAGAGTCTTGAGTATAAACTCTCCAGAAATGATTCTCTAAATGTTCCGCCTTTTCCCAAAGTTTTTACACCGTAGAAAAACCCTACAATAATATCTTTTATCTTATCTCTAAAAAATATTATTACAGCAATGAGGGTAGCAAGATGGAGCATTACATCAAAAAATAGGTTTGATTCGGTTTGGAAGTTTAAAAACTTATGCATAAGTGCCAAATGACCCGATGATGATATGGGCAGAAACTCTGTAGCCCCTTGTACTATTCCCATTATAATCGATTTAACTATTTCACTCATATCTCTATCTTCCCATTAATTTGTATTAAATCTAAAACTATTTTTACCTCAATTTTTTTCAGTAGATCTTTATCAACAAAATAACTCCACTTAATTTATATTCTATTTTAATTAATTAAAGTGAAGAGTTGCTGTAAAATAATATTTTAAAAGTTAGAAAACTAAACTTTTATTGTTTTTTCTTATTTTTTTCTTCCATTGTTTATTTTCCGGTTTAAGTTTAAAGTTAAACTTTTAAAAATATCTTGGAATTTCTTCATAGTATTAAAAAGAAATAAAACCATTACTTTTTTACACTATTTTTATTATTTTGAACGGAAGCTTATTTCTATGCACCCGTAGTTCAATTGGATAGAATTCAGGACTCCGACTCTTGCGGTTACCGGTTCGAATCCGGTCGGGTGCACTTTTGCTATTTTATTCTCAATTTCTCTGGTTGCTTCTTCCTCTTCCAATTAAATGAAAACAGCTCATATTTTCCATAATTCCATATTAGTAAAAAAAATGTTGACATTTTTTTTGCTGTTTATTAAATTGTTTTTGTTATTCTCAATTAAAATTATAGGCTAAATTCGTTGAGTCAAAAAACTAGGACATATATCTATTTTACAACCCCAGGTTTTTGTTGACGAGTTTAAGGATTTCCCCATACCTTTAGGCTAAAGGAATTAATATCAGGCGATCTAATTGGCTTTTAATCTTGTTTTGCATGGATTTTAAATGATCCCTAAGATAATTATTACTGTAACTTATCTATAAAATAAGATCTTAAAAGTAACCCCTTATTTAAGCTAGACCTAAAGGTGTTTTACATTATTTATTTTTTAAATTAAAATATAAGGAAGTTCAGATGAAAAATTTTCTTTCATCTCTATATGGGATAATCACAGTTGGTCTTATAATTGGTATTGTAGCTGCAACCTTACAATATTTGGGGAATCCAGGTAATATGGGTATATGTGTAGCGTGCTTTGAAAGAGATATTGCCGGATCTATAGGGTTTCACAGAGCCGGTGTTGTTCAATATATTAGGCCTGAAATAATTGGAATTTTATTAGGTGCATTTATAATTTCATTTTTTAAGAAAGAGTTTAATCCTAGAGGAGGATCTTCAACAATAATACGCTTCTTCTTAGGTGTTTTTGCAATGATTGGAGCTCTTGTATTCTTGGGTTGCCCATGGAGGGGATTACTCAGATTGGCAGGTGGAGACCTAAATGCAATTCTAGGTATAGCAGGTTTAATAACAGGAATTGCGGGAGGATCTTTTTTCCTTAAAAAAGGGTTTTCTCTAGGTAGATCACAACCTCAAAAAAATAAGCTTGGTGGATACATGATGCCTATATTCATGGTAGTATTACTACTGTTTTTAGTTTTTGATTTTTCAAAAATAATGTTAAGCAGTAAAGGACCCGGATCTATGCATGCACCAATACTAATAAGTTTAGGAGCAGGTCTACTCGTTGGATTTTTAGCTCAAAGGAGCAGATTTTGTACAATGGGGGCTATAAGAGATCTTATTTTAGTTAAAGATACTCACCTAATCTCAGGAGTTATCTCGTTAGTAGTCTCTGCTACTGTATTAAATATAATTTTAGGTCAGTTCAATATTGGTTTTGAAGGCCAGCCAATAGCCCACAGTCTTCATGTATGGAACTTTTTAGGTATGGTTCTTTCGGGTTTAGCCTTCTCTTTAGCAGGTGGTTGTCCCGGAAGGCAACTTATCTTAACCGGTGAGGGGGATACAGATTCGGGAGTTTTTGTAATGGGCATGTTTGTTGGAGCTTCATTTGCTCACAATTTTAGTTTAGCATCCTCCCCTAAAGGTTTAGGTGAGTTTGGTGCAATTGCAACAATCATTGGTATCATTTTCTGTGTTGCAGTTGGTTTTTTTATGATAGAAGAGAGAGGTAAGTAGAATGAGAACTTTAGATGTCAGAGGGCTTTCCTGCCCTGAACCTGTCCTATTGGTTACTAATGAAATAAAAAATGGGAATGAAGATTTTGAAATTTTTTTAGATAGTGAAGCATCAAAAGAAAATGTTGCAAGAAATTTAAAAAGGTTTAAATTAGACTTTATTACTAAAGATTTAGAAGGGTATACTGTTTACACAGTTAAAAGATAATGGAAAAAATAGTATATTTAGACAATACAGCCACCTCTTTTCCTAAGCCAAAGGAGGTGGTTTTGGGGGTTTCAAACTTTATTTCAAATATAGGTGGCAATTCAGGCAGGTCAGGTCATAAAAATTCCGTTAGCTCAGGAAGAGTATTGTTTAAAACCAGAAAAGCTATAGGAGACCTTTATGAAGTAAAGAATCTTATGAAGGTTATATTCACAAACAATACAACCCAAGCTTTAAATTTTGGGATACAGGGGTTATTAAAAGGAAAAACTAGGGTTCTCACCTCCTCTATGGAGCATAATTCAGTTATCAGACCTTTAAATGAACTTAAAAATAGAGGTCTATTAGAGTTTGATATGGTTCCTTCATATAAAAATGGAGAGATAGATGCAGAGGTTTTTGAGAAAAAACTGAAAAGTCAAAAAATAGATTTTGTAGTTCTAAACCACTCCTCAAATGTAAATGGTTTTACCCAAAATATTGAACTTCTTAGTAGTATGGCTAAAAAAGAGGGTGCTATTGTTTTAGTTGATGCTGCTCAGAGTGGTGGTGTTATAGATCTTTCCTTAAAGGAAAATTCTGTTGATATGGTTGCTATTGCGGGTCATAAAAATTTTTACGGTCCTATGGGAACCGGAGCTCTAATACTTTCAGATAAATTTGATGAAAAGATTCTTTCTCCTATTAACTATGGCGGAACAGGAAGTTTTTCTGATAAAGAGATTCAGCCGGATTTTCTTCCTGACAGTTTTGAAAGTGGAACCTTAAACCTTCCGGGAATTGCAGGTTTGTACGAAGGGATCTCATATCTTAAAAATAGATTCAATAGTTTTAAGGAGGTAGAAAATCATAAGGTATCTCTCCAAAAAAAGTTTATTGAACTTGCTTATGAGAACCTAAAAGGATTTGTTTCCTACTCTGATGATCATAGATGTAGAACCGGAGTTGTATCCTTTAATATTGAAGGATTTACTCCATCTTACATAGGAGAAAACCTTTCGGAAAAGTATAATATTATGTCCAGAGTTGGTCTTCATTGTGCACCTATTGCTCATAAAAGTTTAGGAACTTTTCCCCAAGGGTCTGTTAGATTTGGTTTTGGTATATTTAATAATTTTGAGGAAATAGATTTTGCTGTTAAAGCATTAAAGGAGATAACTAATGGATAAAATAATTTTATTTTTTTCAACTAATTACGCTATTTGGGCAAATGAGGTTTTGGAAAGTAAAGGTGTAACTTCATCAATGACCTCTGTTCCAAGAGAGCTTTCTTCAGATTGTGGTTATTGCATAAAGTTCAATGATGACAAGAAAAAGATAGAGAAGATTCTCATTGATGAAGGTATTGAGTATGATAGGATTGTTGAGCTATAGGTTAACACTAAAGTTTAAATTTAGAACTAATAACACCTTGTAGTATTATGTTGAAGCCTTTAGGTAAGATCTACTAGAAAAGAGCAAACAAATTATATTTAAACATTTTATATAAATACTCTTGAAACAAGGCACATGATTCTCAAATAAATAGAATCTAACCTTTTTTCAGGAGATCTACTTAAACTTTTCACATGTTTGAAGTTTTATTTATAACTTTTTTTACTAAGAGTTTCTTTTGTATTAAAATTTTGAGGGATAATAAGATGGTAAGAAAAATATTAATAGTCATTATCTCAATTTTAATAAGTTCATGCAGCTTAGTAAAAGAGGAGGGTTTTATCTTTAAAAAAAGGGATAAGCCCTTAGTTGTTAAATATCCAAGTAGCCCCAATCTGGTTAAGTTAGCTATAAAAAGACAAATAGACTATTTTAATAAAAGATTAAATATTGATTCTATTAAATATGGGAATCTTAAAATAGATAAAGGCAGGGCTATAGAGAGTTTAGAACTTTTGGATAGCTTACTGGAGAGTAATTTTATTACAATAGATCTAAACAAATATTTTGATGTGTACACTCTAGATGATCTTTACGGAAAAACGGAGGTTACCTCTTACTACTCCCCTATTTACAGTGGAGATTATGAAAAAAGTGATAGGTATAAATGGGCACTTTATAAAAAACCGGAGAATCTATTTTACATAAATACAGAAAAATTTGATCCAAATTTCCTTAAAAGGGGGAGAGTTAGATCTGCTTCAAAGGTTGCATGCTTAGTTGATTTTGAATCAAAAAGGGTTGATCCTGTATTTAGTAGAAACGGTATTGATTTTCAAGGTAAGCTTTCAGGAAAAGGTTTAGAACTTATCTACTTTGACAGCTACCCCGATATATTCAGTTTTCATATTCAAGGTGGCGGTTTTGTGGAAACTCCTGATGGTAAGATCCATAAGTTTAATTATGCAGGTAAAAATTCAAGATCTTATAAATCTTTGGGTAAATATATGATAGAGAAAGGTCTCATTTCAAGAGATTCTATCTCCATGCAAACAATTAAAAGGTATTTAAATAAAAACCCTGAAACTATTGAAGAGATATGCTCAGTCAATGAGAGTTATGTTTTTTATGAAAAAGATTTCAAGGTTTATAATGAAATATCAAACAGTATGGCTCCCAAAGGCAGCTTAGGTTTTCCTGTAACCCCTGAAACCTCTATTGCTATGGATAAGAAACATTTTAGTGGCGGGGGGCTATTCTTTTTGGATTGCAGTGATAGTTATGGTGGGGAGGATTATACCGTTAAGAACTTTGTTATAGATCAGGATACCGGTGGGGCAATTATTAAGAATCACATTGACTTTTATAAAGGTATTGGCAGGAGAGCGGGAGACTTTTCCGGAAAGTTTAGAGCCAAGAATGGAAAACTGTATCTATTGTTGAAACCTTAATCTTCTCAATGTTTTTTATATTTAGGATTTGTTACGAAAAGTTGATAGATAGTTTGGGGGTAGAAATTTATCCTACCCCTAAAGATTTCTATTAAATTTTAAAGTAAAAAGCTATCCTTCCCTAATAGAAATTGTGAAACTACAGGAGCTTTATCTCTTACAATATTTTTCAACATATCTGATATTTCTCTAATATCCCATTGTGCATGCTCATCAGATCTTAAACTTACAAAATGGTAGAGTTCTCTAAGATTCATTTTAACCAGAACCTTTCTTCTGTGAGCATTTGTTAGGATATAGTCTGCCAGAGAAGGAGATGATTTTTTAAGTTTTCTATATGTTTCATCTGTTTTTTGTATTACTTGATTGAAAATATCTTTCAATCCCGCTTCCTCAATAGTGTGGGGCATTTTTACGCCATAATCTATATCATAATCTCCCGTTACTTGAGAAGATAACCTGTGCCTTTTAAATTGGGCGTAGTTTGTGGCTGTCAAAAGGAGTTCAAAAGTAAAATCACCATACTCATATCCCCTGCAAACAGAATTGTAAGATTTTCTAAACTGCTGACTATTTGTTACAAGTTTCATCTTCTCTACCAGAGAGAGAGAGAGTACATAACTATAAGCCTGATCATAATCGTCAAATCCATATTCGTACAATATAGATGCTAAAACCTTGTTATCTATATCTTTATCATAGGAGACAAGTTTCACTTCATCACTTGATTTACTACTCTTAGGTATAGAGTTTACAAGTAATCTAAGATTTTCTACTCTCTTACTATCATATTCTGTTTTCTCTATATATTTTATAATAGATGGGGCAAAACCGTTAACCTTTTCAAATATTGCTTTTCCTAAATCTTGTACCTCTTGAAGTTTTGAAGCAGAAAATCTTCTTAGCATATTTTCTAAACTTCTAGCATTAACACTCATTCCAAATTGTGAAAGAGTTGCCAGAGAAACAACGTACCTAGCATCCTCTTTTGCCCAACCGTCAACAATTATTTTACCCTTTTTCTTACTTACTTTTTCCGAGTATTTATTAAATAGATAATCTTTTAATGAATCATAAAGCTTGTGGTAAGCACTGTTTTGAACTTTTATTGTTTCATTAAATAGCTCTAAATCCTCTCCTGAAAATCCATTTGGGATTAAATAATCATCCTCCAGAGTTATATATCTTTGACTCTTTTCGGTAAAGGAAGCTAATCTAAACTTTTGAACCTCCTCAACGGCTAATCTTGAAAGTCCTATAATATCAAAGTTTAAAAAAGCGTGTTCTGCAACAGATGAGTGACCAAGCCCGAATATAATAGTTGAGTTTGATTTTCTACTTTTCTCAACCTCTTCTCTAGATTCTTTTCTTAAAATATTTATATCTCTAGGATCTCTACTTATTCTTGCATAAGCGGCAGAAAGTGTTTCAGGAGTTAGATTCTCCTTATTGTAGTTACTGCTATTTTTCAACTCTTCAATAGTTTCTGAATCAATATTGTATCCTGCAAGTAATACTTTCATATAAACCTCTATTTTTTTTCAGATTTTTTTGATGCAAATGCCAAGATTACTCCTAACGCTATACCCAAAAGAGCAGCAAAGAGAATTTGGAAATCTTTTGGTAACATAAATGTAATGGTATGAGCCGGAATCCAGAAGAGTGGGATTGTCTTTTTAAATACAAAACCCCACATAATCTCCCAATTTATAGTAGGAAAGATTTTTGCGAACTCTATAGGTCTAAATAACCCCTTTATAGTTCCTCCATTGTTTATAATGTGGATATCTGTAATTTTATGTAAAGTCATCATTACAGGAGCAAAGAATATATTCATGGTAACACTTATAGTGAAGGCTTTTACAATATCGGGGTATTGATTAAATCCTAAAGAACTTATTAGATTTGGTGTTCCGGTTGCAAAGATTACAAAAGCAACTTTAATCAAAATTCCTAAAAATCCCCAAACAATTGCTCTAGGTAAAATACCAAAACCTTTTTTGTTATAAACCTTTTGGGTCATTCTTAGAGTGATCACTTCCCCTAATGTTGCTAAAAAAGCAAACTTTATATAACTCATTATATAGCTGTGTTCACTGTTGAATTTAATATATCCGTTGTAAAGATCATCGTATATAAAAAATGGTGCAAACACCACTATTATGAATATTGTAAAAAACAGATCACTTCTTTTCATAAAATCTACTCCTGTATAAATTGTTTTGTCTTTTAAATAATTAAATTTCTAATCAATAGGTCATATTTTTAATAAAAAAAGACCTCCTCCAATACAGCAACAAAACAAGATAATGCATTATAACAATTATCTCATTAAATTTCTTATATTTTATCCGTTTTTTTAATATATTCTTATCCCAATTTTTAATTATATTATAAAGATTAATTAGTTGAAGGGGAGTAGTTTTAAAATCTATAAAAATATTCTACCCCTTATTTTTAAGCTGGTTGTAAAAGTTAGAGTGATTATGATTGTTTGGTTAAAGTGTAGCGGGAAGTTCATATACAGTCAGTATTTCTTTAAACTTTTAACTAAATTAAGAGTATAATATGAATTGATACTTCTTAATTGGGTGTGGGAAACAGATATGGTCAGATTCTTTATATTCATAACAGTGCTTATTACTATAGTAAGTTGTAATCCATTTTCGCCGGATTATAAGGATCTTGAAGATTATATCTCTACCGAGTCCAATACTACCATAAACGGTTTAATAAACAACTTTGCTTACAGTTACAGTTTTAAAGATTCTTTTCTCTATGAAACACTTTTAGACAGTAGCTTTATATTTAAGTTTAATAATAATGGTGTGTATGAAAGTTGGAATAAAGATGAGGATTTGAGAATAACCAAGAGAATGTTTAGAAGCTTTGATCAACTGGAGCTTACTTTTAATAGTAGCTTTGAAGAGCCAAGCGAATCTATTCTTGATACATCTCTCATACTTTCCTTTAATCTTAACCTTTATCTTGGCACAGAGCTTACTAACTTTTTTGGTCATGGTAAGTTCAAATTTGTGAGAAGGCTGGAAAAGGATAAATATGTTTGGAAAATAAACTTTTGGGAGGATCTACAATAAAGAGCAGTAGTTTTTTAATAATTGTACTTATTATGGTTATAAATACCGTACTTTTTACTCTTCCGGAAAAGAGAAAAGAGATAGTGTACACGGGGATTTACAATGATACTAATTCCCCAAAAGAGGAGAAAATTGTTTACTCTGATCCTCTGGACTCCCTTATTCTAACTTCCGGAGTATCCCAAAAATGGTATAAAAGAACCACTGATAAGGGAAAGGTATCAATCTCTCTTAGACTTCCTTCAAACAATACTCTGGAAAGGTATAATAAGTTTGTAACAAATATTCTAAGGAAGCTTAAAGTTAAGGAATACAGTGTTGAAGAGAATAGAAAGAATAGTGTAACCATAAGTTTTAAATATAGAAATAACAGATCTATAAATATATCTGTAGACAGGAATATAAAAGAGAAGCTTCATCTTGAAGCCAGAGTTGCCATTGTGATAGATGATTTTGGGTATCAATGGAGAGCTAAGCATGTACAAGGTTTCCTGAACTTTCCTGTACCAATAACATTATCAATTATACCCGGTCACTCTTTCTCAAAAAGGATAGCTTTGAAAGCTAAAAAGTTAAAAAAAGATTATATAATACATTTTCCCATGGAGCCTAAGCTTGGATCTATAGAAAAAGAGTTGATTAAACTAACCGATACAACCTCAATTTCAACCATTGAGTATATGTTGGAAAGAGCTTTTCTAGAAATTCCGGGAGCTTCCGGTTTAAACAATCATATGGGATCAAAATCAACCTCTGAGTATGATACAATGGATAGATTTTTTAAAGTCTATAAAAAGTACAATAAATACTTTCTTGATAGTTACACTGCAAGCACCTCTATCTGTAGAGAGGTTTGTAAGAGGAATAAAATCCCTGAAAAGAGGAGAGATATATTTATAGACAACTCAAACAGGGAAGAGGATATTATAAAAAGTTTTGAAATGGGTATTAGAAGAGCTGAAAGGGGAGAGGATGTTATTTTAATCGGACACTCAAAAAAAGAGAGCTATGAAACCCTATTAAACCTTGTAAAATATAAGTACTCCTACATAGAGTATGTTACACTAGAGGAGATGTTTAACTGATTAAAATTCTGTTCATACTTATAATGATCTCTCTAATCTTTCCCAAAGATACTAGGATTGAAAGATACTTGGGCTATGCCAAAAGATCTGAAAAAAACGGCTCTCTTGCCTCTGCAAGAAGCTATTATAAGAATGTTCTCCAAATAGACAGGAAAAATATTACGGCTCTTGAGGGGTTTGTGAAAACATCAAACAGAGAAACAGAAATTTTGGAGGCTGAATCTCTTTTGAATAAACTACTAAAAGATAGTCCGTTTTCCACAGATTCAATATATACAAAAGAATCATTCCCTCTAAAACTTAAAGCTATTCAGGCTCAATTTTACTTTCAAACAAATAGAGGTCTTGGAGGTGAAAGGGTTGTGGATAAAATTGATTCTCTAAATTTAAGTGATAGAGATAAACTACACATTCTTTCAACTATTTTCATCAATTCAAATCAGTTTGAGAGAGCTGAAAAACTTATTTTATCTTCAGATTACAGAAAAAGTTATTCCCCTAAACTTTTTGATATATACTCAAAGCAGTTCGAATTAATAAAATCTGCAGGAGAGGTTAAATATTTAATTGATTCTGATTCTCTTCAAAATATAGTTTCAAAAATTTTACCATTTTTTGAGTCTATGACAATAGGTGAAAAGGATCTATTTTTGGAAGAGATAAAAAAAGATAGGAGTAAAGATATAGATTTCATAATCTCCTCTCTCTATTACAACATGAAAGATTATGAGAATAGTTTAAGTTTCCTTAATAAGGAAAGTAGCGTCAAGCTCATTAAAGGTTTTGGAAAGAAGCTTATTAATGATAAGGAATATTCAATAGCCCTTAACTTTTATAATCGTATAAGTGAAAGGGATAGTGAAATAGTTAAAGATATATCAACTATTTACTATCATACAGATCTCCTTGAAGAGTTGGAAAAATTGTACAAAACCTATCCTGAAAATAATGTTTTATTGAATCTTGTAAAACTTCTGTTTAAAAGGGGAGAGTTTAAGAGAACCGAAAATCTTATAAATGAGAACCCCAATATATTAAACATTGATTTAGAGTTAAAGCTTATAGATCTTAAGCTTGATTTTCTGAAATATATTGAGGGAAAGGAGAAGGAAAGGTTTTTCTACCAAAAGCTGAGTAATCTTAGAAGAGACAGGAATTTTATTAGGAATAGAAAACACTTTGGTGAGCTTAAACTTCTCAATCTTTTATTTAATTATAGAAAATTTGGTTCTAAAAATTTGGAAGAGAGTCTAAAAAAGATTAAAGGAAGAAATGTGTATGGTCTCTACGATAATAATCTTATAGAATCTATTAACCTTTTGGGTAAAAGCTTAGAAACGGATAGAGATGGGTCTCTTAAGTATCTTTTATCAATGTTAATAAATATAGATTTTGATGATATTTTTAACAGTCTCTCTATAACAAATCCTCAAACCCTCAACTTTTTAAAGTACAATTTTTTCATAGAAAGAGCTCAATATGATAGAGGGGGAGATATTTTGAAAGAGGCAGTTAAGAGTGATAAAGAGGGTAAATATGAAGATCTCCTATACAGATATATCAAGGTTCTGGAGAGGGAAGAGAGAAAAGATCAAATTTTAAGTTTTAGCTCAATATTTATGGAAAAATTTAGTAATTCAATATATAAAACAGAGATAAATAAAATTATCAGGAAAATCAATAGGGAACTATAGATGAAATTTATACCTTTACTTTTTATACTTTTTACCTTCGTTTCACTTAAAGGCGAAATGTTGAATAATATAGATTATACTATAGATGTTAGAGAGAACTATATAAACCCTTTCCCCTCTATCTCAAAAAACTATTTTGGTATTGTGAATAAGGATTCACTGCTCTACAGAGTTGAGGATATTGCCAAAAGATATGAAGAGATGGCAAAACTGGACAGTAGTGGAAATTTCATGATTATTTCATCAGATTTTATGGGAGAGGAGTTCTATCCCGATGAGGTTATAACCTTAGAGGATTATAAAAAAAAGAGGTTAGAATACAGTAGAAAGAAACAGTGGTATAAAAAGATTAGTTCCTCAATTGGTAAAGCGTTTGAATCTTCGGGATCGGAAGAGATTTCAATAGATATACCCATTAAGATAAAATCTAAAAATTTTCATAGAATTTTTGGGGGTAATAGGATTGGTCTTAGGCTCAGAGGTAATATGAAGTTTAACCTTACAGGTAAGAAAAGTTACAACAACTCAAATGATGCGGAAACAAGTGATTTTTCTTTCTCTCCCGATACAGAGATGAATATAAGTGTTAAGGGTAAGGTTGGTGAAAAAGTAACGGTAAATATTGCACAAGATACCGAAAATATGGATTTTGAGAATCAAATAAGCATTATTTATGATGGAGATAGTGATGAGATAGTTCAAAAACTTGAAGCCGGGAATATCTCTTTAAATCTTCCGGGAACAAACTTTGTAAGCGGTAACGGAGGTAATCATAAAGGTCTTTTTGGTCTTAAAACACAGCTTAAAATAGGTAAAATAAATTCAACCTTTGTTGCCTCTTTGGAAAAGGGTGAAAAGAATGAACTTAAAATCAATGGAAACCAAAAATCTCTCAGAACAAAAAAGATCTATACTTATGATTTTGAGAGGAATCTTTACTTCTACCTAGATAATGTTTTTAGAGAGCATTCTGCCACACATTTTGAAGATAAAAAAATTGGTGGTATAAATCAGATGCCTGCATCAAACTACTCTATAGATCAAGGTAGTTTTAGACTTTTCACTACAAATATGTCCTATAAGGGAAATATTATAAAGGGTGAGGTTTATGATACCAGATCTGATTTTGAAGATCCTTCCATTGTAGAAAGCCCTCAAAACCTTAAAGAGGTTGATGAGAGTGATTATGTTCTGGATTCTCAACTAGGTTATATTATGCTTAAAACCAGTACTATCCTTTCATCGGGCAGTAAGATTGCGGTTGCTTTTGATATGACAGATATAAGCAACTCTCAGGAGATACCTGTTGGTAATGCAACTCCTTCTCTCCAAGTTGTTAAAGTTATTACCATAGGTAGTTATAACTCTAAAGTTACCGATAGATGGCATGATCTTGAGTGGAAAAATGTTTACTCTCTTGACGGTTCAGACATAGATCTTGAAACTTTTGAAATGAATATTTTGGAGTATGGAAACTCTAAAAGTGATAAATTTCAAGATGTGTACGATATTGTAAAACAGAATAGTAACGATAAAGAGGTAAGTTCAATATTTTTAAGAAATGATTTAGGGCATTTTATATTTCCTGCTCTTAAACCGTTCTATCCGGATTCTCTTGAATATTATGAAACCACACTTGGAAAGCAGTATTCTCCTTCTGTTGACACTCTCCTTTTTGATTCGGGTATCTATGAAAATATCTCCTCAAATAATAAAACTTCAAAGATGGAGCTTGAGTTTAAGTTTAGATCAAAATCCAGTTCCCACAGTTTAGGGTTTAATGTTTTGGAAGGTTCCGAGACTGTTAAATCCGGAGCAAAAACTTTAAAAAGGGATATTGATTATATTATTGATTATACAACGGGAGAGCTTACAATATTACAGCCAGAGGTTTACAAAGATGTTGATATAACCTATGAAAGTGCTTCAATCTTTCAACTTGATAAAAAGGTACTAATGGGAAATAGAACAGAGTTCAGATTTAATGAAAAGAGTTTCATTGGTTTGACAACTATGTATCTTTCAAGAACAACTAAAGATGATAAGGTTTACTTAGGTCAAGAGCCATTTGAAAACTTTATATGGGATGTTAACGGAAGATACTCTGATGACCTACCCTTTTTAACTACAGGTATTGATAAGTTACCTTTTATTGAAACAGAGGTAAAGTCAAGCTTTTCAATTGAAGGTGAGTTTGCTCAAATTATTCCAAATCCCAATACAAAAGGCAGTGCCTATCTTGACGATTTTGAGAGTTCCGACAGAACAAGATCTTTGGGTATGAGCTACTATCTGTGGCATAAAAGTTCTACCCCTGATCAATATCTTGAAGGTAAGTATAATCTAAACGATAATGTTGTAAACATAGGTGAGCAAAATATAGATCCTATCTACTTTTTACAGCCGGGTGCTACCTCTTACAGTAGGGAGGGAACCGGCTTCTATTGGTATAACCCTAATGAAGATGACAGACTTGAAAAACAGGATATTTATGATGATGTTGAGGGTAAAGAAGCTATTGAAAAGGTTAATAGTTTAAATTTTGTTTTTAAACCGGGTGGTATAGCTGAAGCTTTGGACAGAGAGATAGATCTTGAAGATAGTTGGGGTGGAGTTATGAGGTATATCCCGGGATCTTATCAAGATCTTACGGAAATGAAGTATATTGAGTTTCTTGTAAAATCAGGATCACCTGTTGATATGTATATAGATTTAGGTGATATAAATGAAGATGTTATCCCAAACGGAATCATAAACTCTGAAGATCTTCTCACAAATGAGGACGGAGAGACTAAAGATGGATACAACAACGGTCTCTTGGATAAGAGAGACAAAGAGGATGTTGGTTTGGATATGGTTCACAACTACAACATAAAAAATCCAAGTGATACGGAGATGAACTCTCTTGATCCTGAAGATTTAAATGGTTTTGAAACTTACTACTACCACTCCTATGATGACAGACCTACAACATCCAATAATATTATGAGTAATCCTAAAAGTGATATTGATATTGATTATTGGCAGATGAATAAAACTGAGGGTAACGGAAGACTTGACACTGAGGATCTTAACTTTAATGGAGTATTGGATAAAGAATCAAACTTCTTTAGGTACAAAATTAGATTAAAGGGTGAAAGTGAGTTTATTGTAAGTGAGTCAAACGGTTTCGTAAAGTACAGAATCCCTATTGATGTTAATAAGAATAGTGAAGCAACAATAGTAAACGGGGCTCCGGATCTTTCAGAGATTAAATATGTAAGATTATGGTTCTCAAATTTTGAACCTACAGGTCAAAACAATAGTGTTGAAATTACATTTATAGATATTGATTTTGTAGGTAATGAGTGGGTAGCCGAGGGCAAGAGCAGAAAATTTATTGAGCCTAAGGTGATAAATAATAAGGATAACCCCGATCAATATACACCACCTCCTTCGGTATCTCTTTCAAAGGATGATGAAGGTAATGTTGAAAAAGAGCAATCTCTTCAAATCTCTTGGAATTTTGATATAAGTGAAGATCCTGAACAGGCTTTTTTAAGGAAAGAGTATAAAAAGGGTGAAAGCTTCTTTCTTTACAAAAAGTTGGAGATGGAGATACATGGTGGAGATGGAGTAGGCAACAAACCTTGGCCTTCTCCGGATGAATCTGATCTTTACTTTGTTTATAGATTTGGAAGGGATTCAGCAAACTATTATGAGTATTCAAGTGAACTCGTTGAGGGTTGGAAGAATGATTTTATATCAAATAAAATGGTTATAGATCTTAAAGATTTACCGGAGATAAAACTGGATACAAATAGAGTGGATTATACTGTAAAAACAGGAATAACGACCTATCATAAATATAGTGAAACAGACTCCCTAAAAAGATCTCTGGCAGTGCTTGGAGAACCCTCTCTAAGTAATATAAAATATTATGAGGTTGGTATTGTTGATTCTACTTTTGGAACCTCTGTAGGAACTCTTAACCAAAATGAGATATGGATTGATGAGCTTAAACTTGTAGATGTTGAGAAGAACATAAGTACGGCAAAAAGGATAAGTGGAACTATCACTTTTGCAGATCTTGGCTCTGTAAGCAGTTCATTTAAGATGGTTGACTCAGATTTTCATGATATTCTAAAAAATAGAGGATCCCTAAACAACAATCAAAACTTTAGTCTTAATGCAAATATTAAATTAAATAAATTTTTCCCGGATAGGTGGAAACTCTCAATGCCCATTGATTATGCCTATAAAAGTGATAAATCTACACCAAAATTTATTGATAATACAGATATCTTAACCCCGGAGAAAAATGTTCATGACTCCATAATAACTAAAACTACTGTACACTCATTTAACTATAGATTTTCCAAAGATTCAAAATCAGAAAATCTTATTTCGGATTACACTATAGATAGATTAGTTTATAAAGGAGGTTCCGATTTTACTAAAAGTTCAACACCTGTTTACAGTAGTATTGACAAAAAATCATTTTCAAACTCTCTTTCATATAACTTTGATTTCCCTTCCAAATATATATCTATACCATATATGTGGTGGGCAAAAAATATTGGATTCTTAAAAAAATACTCTAAAGAAAAGTTTAAGCCTATACCTTCAGATTTTACCGCTTCCATAAGCACTATGCAATCTATCTCTACATCCATTAGAAGAAACAAAAAGGATAAGCCTACAACAAACAATAGTTTCATCATAAGTAGAAAGTTGTCTACCGATTATAAGCCATTCTCATTTTTAGACTTTAATTATGAAATTAAACTTAAATCCAACATGTATTTGGAGAGGGTAAAACTGGATACCACAGTTTTAGCCTATGATATTTTAGATGTTTCTAAAGATTACATTGATATATTAAAACTGGATTTTGGAGAGTTGGATAATTTGAGAAGTGATCTTAAAGCTAATACCAAGTTTAATTTGACAAAATACTTAACTAATAGTTTTTCATACAACTCTTCATACGATTGGAATGCAAAACTTAACTCTCCGGGTATTGGAAGATCCCACAAAAATGATAGAACCTTTAACTATAGAACTACCCTTAAAAATAAGAAAATCTTTAGTGATTTAGCAGATTTTTTCCATAGTGATGAACCTATAACTAATAAAAGTAATGATGAGAAAGAGAGGGAACAGAAGGTTGAAGAGAAGAAAGAGAGAAGCAGAACAGGGGTTGGAAGAAATAGGAATAAAAAAAGAAATTTGAAAAAAAGCTCTAAAAATAAAAGTGATTATAAAGAGGATAAGAGTGAATTCACTACCGAAAATTTCTTTAAGTTTTTATCAAAAAATCTTGGTAATGTGACTTATAATTTTGGTATAAATAGAACAAATACAACAAGTAAGGTAGCAACTTTTGATAAAGCTCCTTGGGACTATTGGTTTGGTTTGTCATCAAAACCTAAGGGATCAGAGTTCAATAGCTCCGAGACAACTTACGGTTGGAGTGGTCAATATAATTGGAAAATAGGTACAACTCTAAAACTTATGGATAATATTAATTTAGGGAATTTAAGCTACTCTAAATCTCATGATTTTTCATACAGTGCTTCAAGATATTCGGGTGCTATGAAGTGGACATCTTTTGGTTTACCTATGGGTCTTAGTACTAATGAAAACCCGGGAGATAACGGGAAATTTGGCATTGCTATACCAGATTATAGTTTAACAATAAAGGGTATTGAAAAACTGTTGAAAAATACTGAAGATCTTTTTAGCTCCATAGAGATATCCCATAGTAAAACAGGATCTCAAACGGAAAAATGGGTAGGAAACAATATTGATGGATATATATTCTACACCGGAGAGCCTAATGTTAAGGATAGAAGGGTTGAAAGTAAAAGGTGGGATCTTTCCTTCTCCCCTCTGGTAAGACTTTCACTTGGTTTTGAAAATGGTTTAATGATTAAAGCAGGTACAAGCTACGGATTTACCATGGAGGAGAGATACCAGTATGATAAGGAGAAGAAAAAATCCATAATAAAGAGTGGTAACAGAGCTTTTGATTACGGATTTGATCTAACGGCTTCATACTCCCAAGAAGGAGGTTTTAATATACCGTTTAATTTCTGGCCGTTTAATGGAAAGAGGGTTGAGAATAATATAGACTACTCACTCTCTTATGGTTTAAATTTTAGGGATACATATGAACTTTCTCAAGAGAAAAAACTTTATCTAAACAGTAGCATTAAAGAGAGTATAACTTCAACGCTGTCTCCAAAAATTAAGTATAGGTTTGATAAAAATCTAAACGGAGAGCTTACATATTCATACTCATCTACTACTAATAAGGGATCAAGTATAATAGAAACCTCCAATCATGAGTTAAGACTCTCAATGATCTATAAGTTTACAGGGAGATAATTATGGGGGTTGATCTTTTTACATATATGAACCAAGAGGAGAATAGAGAGGTTAAAAAGAGCCCTCAAAAGGTTGAAAATAGTGAAAATAAGCTTTTAACCGTCTCCCAACTTTCAAAAAAGATAAAACTTCTCATTGAGTCATCTCTTTCAAGGATCTATGTTGAGGGCGAGATCTCAAACTATAAGAAGCACAGCTCAGGACATCATTACTTTTCTATTAAAGATGAGAAGTCTGTTATAAACTGTGTTATGTGGAAAAGTGTAAGAGTTGATAGATCCGTTGTTCTGGAAAGTGGTAAAAAAGTAAAAATTTTTGGTAATGTTACTATTTTTGAAGCAGGTGGGAAGTATCAGATTGATGTAAAAAGGATTGAACTTACAGGGGTTGGAGACCTTCAGCAGCAGTTTGAAGATTTGAAAAAAAGATTAAATGAGGAAGGACTTTTTTCTCCTCACATAAAGAAAGCTATTCCAAAATTTGTCAAAAAGATTGGTGTTGTAACCGCTGAAACAGGTGCTGCCTTTCAAGATATTAGAAAGGTTGTAAAATCCAGGGCTCCTTTTGTAGAGATAGTTCTTTACAATGCCAGAGTTCAGGGGGAGGGTGCTAAAGAGGAGATTGTGCAAGGTATTGAAGCATTAAACAAATATTGTGGTGATCTTGATCTTATAATTGTTGGTAGAGGCGGTGGATCTTTAGAGGATCTATGGTGCTTTAATGAAGAGTGTGTTGCTAGAGCTATCTACAAATCTAAGTTACCTGTTATTAGTGCTGTTGGTCATGAGATAGATTTTGCAATCTCAGATTTTGTAGCAGATTTTAGAGCAGCCACACCATCACATGCTGCTGAGATATCAACTATAGATATAAGTGAAGAAAGAAAGTTGCTGGCACAATTTGATTATAGAGTTAAGACATCTAGTATAAACTACTTTAGAAGAGAGAATGACAGATTAAAAATTTTTGAAAATTCACACGGATTTAAAAGACCTATAGATATGCTAAGTAATCATAAAATGCAACTTGATATGTTGGAAGAGAAATTTAATACCCTTTCACAAAACTTTCTTACAAAAGAGTGGGATAGGGTAAAAAACATTGAAAAACTTTTAAATTCACTTGGTCATAAATCTATACTCAAAAGAGGGTACTCAATAGTTAGAAAAGATAATAAAATTGTAAAAAGTAGTGGTGGAGTTTCACCTAAAGATAATATAACGATTGAGTGCTTGGATGGAAGCTATGATGCTGAAGTTATCTAGCTTTATTTTACATAAGTAGGCTCTATCTAAAAAGGAGCCCTACTTAATAATTTATGTAGTTGCATTTGAAATAAAGTGTAAGTTTCCTATTCTAATTGATAATTGAAAGTTGGAAATTGAGTTTCTGAAATCTATTTTGCCGTAACTGGCTAGTGCTTATTATCTTTTAAAGGGGATTCTAAGTATTTATTGTTGATAACATTGCTTATTGAACCAGTTGTAAAACCTAGATAGGAATTATAGATAAATGAAGGAATTGAAAAAGTATTTTCTAACAGGATTGGTTATACTAGCTCCTGTATTCTTAACATTTTACATAGTAAAAGAACTCTTTCTCTTTACAGATAACCTTCTCAGAGATCAAATTGTTAAATATTTTTCCGGCTTTATAAAACTTGATACCTCTCTCTACGGCGTAGGAGCTTTAGGGATTATTATTATACTCATAATTGTAGGCTGGATAACTCAATATTATGTAGGTAAAAAACTCCTCATAATTTCAGATAGTATTTTAAGTAAGATTCCTATAGTAAATAAAATATTAAAGATGTTAAGACAGATCTCAGATGCTTTCTTTTCGGGGCAAAAGGATGTTTTTAAAAAAGCTGTTCTTATAGAATACCCCAGAAAAGGGATCTATTCTATTGCTTTCTATACAGGCGAAAATAGTAGGATAAGAGATTCTATTATCAATCATTCAACTATGGGTAAAGGTGAGTATGAAATAACAGATAAGAATCAACTTATATCAATTTTTTTACCTACAACCCCAAATCCAACATCGGGATTTCTTCTCTTTCTTCCTAAAAAAGATGTTGTATTTCTTGATATGGAGATTGAGGATGCTTTAAAGCTTGTCATATCCGGTGGTGTATATAAGCCCGGAGAAAATGAGGTCGGAGAATCTTAGTAACATATAGAATTATCATAAGTTAAGCTGTTTTGCAAAGCGGCTCTACCATAAGTTTTTTCAACAGAGCTTCAATACAAATTTTGAAAACAACTTGAGGATTGAAAAGTATCAACCCTCAAGTTAAAATGCTAAATATCAATATTTTCTGCAAACTTACAGTTTTCAATAATAAATTCTCTTCTCATAGGAACTTCAACACCCATAAGCATTGTAAAGATTCTATCTGCATCAACGGCATCGCTTATATTTATCTTTTTAATAAACCTATTTTCAGGGTCTAAAGTTGTTTCCTTTAACTGATCCGGGTTCATCTCTCCAAGACCCTTATATCTCTGTACCTTTATACCTTTTTCACTGTCGTACTCATTTAAGATATTATCCTTCTCTTCATCTGAGTGTACATAATCTACTTTTTTACCCTTTTGGATTTTATAAAGTGGAGGCATGGCAAGATAGATATTCCCTTTCTCTATGAGCTCAGGCATATATCTGAAAAAGAAAGTTAGAAGTAGAGTACTTATGTGAGCTCCATCAACATCGGCATCTGTCATAATTACAATTTTACCATATCTAAGTTTACTATAGTTAAACCCATCTTCACCTTCTCCAACACCGGTACCAATAGCGGTTATTAAACTTTTAACCTCCTCATTGGAAAGCATTTTATCAAGTCTTGCCTTTTCAACATTTAAAATCTTACCTCTAAGAGGAAGTATAGCTTGAAATTTTATATCTCTACCATCTACAGCAGAACCACCCGCAGAGTCTCCCTCGACAATAAAAAGCTCACAATCCATAGGATCAGTACCTTTTGAGCAATCGGAAAGTTTACCCGGCATAGAACCGCCCTCAAAAGCAGATTTTCTACGGATCATCTCCTTTGCTTTTCTTGCAGCTTCTCTAGCTCTAAGAGCTTCGGTACATTTATCAATAATCGTTTTGGCTACCTTAGGATTCTCCTCAAAGTATGAGTACAGAAAATCATAAGTTAAAGATTGAACTATTCCGGTTACATCATTATTTCCAAGTTTCGTTTTTGTCTGACCCTCAAACTGAGGTTCCATAACTTTTATGGAAATAACACAGGTTAAACCTTCTCTAACATCACTACCGGAAAGCTTCATTTTATCATTCTTAAATAAACCCGATGAAATTGCATATTTATTGACAGCTCTTGTTAATCCCGATTTCATACCCTCTTCGTGGGTTCCACCCTCTATGGTATGAATATTATTAACATAGGACTCTATATGATCTCTGTATGATGTATTCCAAGAAAGAGCTATCTCGACAGGATATCCATCCTTTTCAGTATCTATATATATAGGATCACAAACAGATGTTTTATTTTCATCAATATATGTTACAAACTCTGTTAAACCACCCTCATATTGAAAGTCAAAATAAGGTTTACTGCCATCCTCATTCCTTTGGTCAACTCTGCTATCCGTTAAAGTTATTCTTACACCTTTGTTAAGAAATGAAAGCACCCTTAATCTATGAGCCACTGTATTAAAATCGTAGGTGGTGGTTTCAAATATTTCCGGGTCAGGATAGAATGTTTGTTTTGTTCCCTTTTTATCCGTTGTTCCAATCTCTTCTAAAGGAGATATTGTTAAACCTCTTTTAAACCCGATTCTATAGTGTTTACCATCTTTAAACACCTCTGTTACCATAGATGTTGAAAGAGCGTTAACACATGAAACACCAACACCATGGAGACCACCGGAAACTTTATAATTTTCCTTATCAAACTTACCTCCGGCATGAAGAATAGTCATAACCACCTCAACAGCCGGTTTATTTTCTTCAGAATGAAGGTCAATAGGAATACCTCTACCATCATCTTCAACAGAGATTCCACCCTCTTCGGTTATTTCAACATTAATAACTGAACAATGCCCTGCAAGAGCTTCATCTATGGAGTTATCTACCACCTCATTTACCAAGTGATGTAAACCCTTAAATCCTACATCTCCAATGTACATAGCGGGTCTCATTCTAACAGCTTCAAGACCTTTTAAAACTGTTATTGTATCCGCTGAATAATTATTATTTTCTGTATTTATTTTTTCTTCCATTATGTACAATCCTCAACCTTTAAAATTCATTTTGAATATAGTAAATTTTATAAGTTTTTGCACTATTAATAATGGTTAAAATCATATCTTTACCAACTACTTTTATTTTATATAAGACAGACTGAAAAATTAAACAATTTTTCAATTGATATTATTGGTATAATGTATTTTTATTTCTAGTTTAATACTGGAAAAGTTCAGTATGTAAATTTTTTAGATTAAAGGTTTGTTTGTAGTTCATATTAAAAAGTGGATTAGATGAATTTAAGTAAGAAAGATTTATCTCAATACAGTTTATTTCAACAATTAGATGATTATAGAGTTCGAAGGTCAGATGTCATAAGAGATATTTATAAACTTTATGTAAGCAATGAGATTCTCCCTTATAAGCTTTTTGAATATTTAAAAAATTGCGATTTGAGTAAGAAAGAAGCAGGGTTTATTCTTCAATATTTGGGTAAAATTATTAAAATAGCTCCAAATGATACAAAATTTGTAAAAGAGGTAATAGATTTTATTATAGTTTCAGAAAGTAGTGCTTCCTCCTTTTTTCTAGAATCTTCAATATTCTTTTTCTACATAATAGATAAGGGTAAGTTACTGGCAAAATCCTATGAAGATGGAAACCTTTCCAGATTAAAGACTAAGTTTCTTTTTATGCCCGAAAATGTTAGATTGAGTTTTATATTCGAGGAGGGAGAAGATCCATTTCCCAGAACATCTATAAATTTTGACAGACTACTTATGAATATGAAGGATGGTGGGGAACTGGATAACTATGTTTACTTTAAGGAGATAATATATTTTACATGCAACTTCCCTTTTATAAACAATGTGAACTTCTTAATTAATTGGTCAAAGATTAAGAATAAAGATTTTTTTAAGCTTATTGTAACCTCATCTATCTTTGAAACAAATGGGAAATATATTATTTACGACCCTTTCGAAAGGGCAAAGATTGATAATTTTGCAAAATCATACAAGCTACAAACTGCTTACTACAAAGAAATTGAAAAGAAAAAATTTGAGAAACATCAAAAAAACCTCTTTGACAAATTTGTGGGTAAATATATAGATCTCTCAGAAAATATTTATGATACAGGGATTATAATGGTTAGTAATCTGGGCAAGATAAGAATAAACACCCATTGTAGAAAAAAGTTTAATATTAGTGAGATGGATAGAGAGTTTATTCTAGCCCTAACCCAACAATTTCAAAATTCCGGTAACCAAAGAAGTGAGTTTAACCTAAAAGGTAGGAATGTTGAGGTATTTACAACTAGATTAGTTGTTGAAAATGTTCCTGTTGGATATACTCTTTCTATTAGAGATATTACCGAAAAATCTCTTATAGAGAAGTTTACCAGGCATGATATAAAAAATTCACTTCTTGCTATTGAGGCAGGTGTTCATCTCATAGGTGACAGAGCTGTTTTAAGCGATAATGATAAACATTTGGTAGAAAATTCACTTTTAGCTCTCAATAAACTTAAGAAGAGATTTGATCAGTTGTTCTCTTTAAAAACAGAGGTTGTTAATATGAGTAAAATTAAACTCTTTAATCTTATTCTTGAACCTTTTAGAACCTATAAACCTCTTTTTGATAGAAATGGAATAGAGTTGTTTCTCTATGATTTCAATGATACAGATATTGTATGTGATGTACCTAAAATTCAAAGGGTTTTGGAGAATCTTCTTTCCAATGCCCTAAAGTTTTCTCCTAGAGGAACTATTACAAGCATATGGTCAGAACACAGCAAAGAGTCTGTATACATTTTTGTCTCAGATCAAGGTTCCGGTATAAAAAATGAATATGGAGATAATATTTTTGTTGCAGGAAACAGGCAATCTCAACATAAAAAAATTGAGGGTTCGGGTTTTGGCTTAGCTATATGTAAAAAATTTATGGATCTTCATAAAGGCTCAATAAGCTACGAAAACAATACTGATTCAGGAGTAAAATTTACTGTTTGTTTCCCTTACATAAAGGAGATTCCAAATGAAAAGGTATAAAATATTAATTATTGATGATGATCTCTTAGTTGGTGAATATCTTATATCTGCGTTGAAGAAAAGTGAGGATTGCTTTGATACTTTTTTTTATTCAAACCCTTTAAGGCTTCTTGATGAGCCAAAAGAGTTTGATTTAATAATAGTTGATATTGCTATGCCGGAAATAGATGGTATAACTCTCATTAAATCTGCAAGAGAAATGGATATTTATAAAAACACCCCTGTTATTTTTTACTCATCTGAAAGGGGTAGTGATCATAAATTGAGAGTCTTTGATGATGATATAATGGCCTTAGCTTATGTAAACAAGGGAAATGGAAGTATTGAATCTCTTTTAAACGAGATAAAGAGTATCTTCTGGAAAAATATAGCTCAAGAGAATAGCAAAGATATTCATCTTATCAGAGAAACAGGAAAGGCTTTGGGTCATCATACAGCACAATTTCTTCAAGTAATTAGAAGTTATGCTGAGCTTATTGAATTGAAGTGTCAAAACAGTGATGATGAAATTTTAAAAAAATTGGGTTCTCATAGTAGAGTTATCATAAAAAATAGTGAAAAACTTGACAATCTTGTAACAGAACTCCAAAATATAAGGAGTTTAAAGTTTGAAGATATTGGAGCAGGAGATAGGATTATTGATGTTGGTACAAAAGAGGACTAAGTTACTATTTGATCAATTGGTTGAAAAATATGAAACTATTGACTTTATAAAAGATGATCCTATATCATTTCCTCACAGATATAGAGATAGGGATAATATTGTTACTGCGGGATTTATAGCTGCCATGCTTGCCCAAGGAAGAAGAACTGCCATAATGAAAAACCTAACTGAGCTTTTTAATTTCATAGGTCCTTCTCCTCATGATTATATAAAAAATTTTGATTATAAATCAGAATATAAAAAACTCTCTTTTTTTAAGCATTTTGCCTATAGAAATATTGCTGCTTGCGATATAACCCCATTTTTCTACATTATTCACCAAGTATTAGGTGAATATGGTTCTCTCTATAACTTTTTTAAGAGTAGTTATTTTAAGGGTGATTTTCATAAATTTCAATCAAAGGTTATGGATCTTTTATACGGAGTAAAGTTGCCAGCTGACTTAGAGTTTACCCAAAGTTTAAAGATGATTCTTTCCCATCCAAGTAAAGGTTCATCTTGTAAAAGATTAAATATGTTTTTTAGATGGGTTGTTAGAAAGAGTAAGGTTGATTTTGGAGTTTTTGACTTTATCTCCCCTTCGGAACTTATTATTCCTCTGGATACTCATGTTAGTAAACTTTCTAGAGAGTTTGGATTAACAGAAAGAAAAAATGACAATATAAAAACGGCAATGGAGATTACCAATAATCTAAAAAAAATGGATAAAGAAGATCCCATAAAGTATGACTTTGCTCTGTTTGGTTACGGAATCAATAATTAATAGTTAAGGAGATATTTATATGATGTGAGGTTCACAGAAGCCGGGTGGCACTAATTTTGATAAAATAATAGGCGTTTTTTTGATATTGATATCTTATGGTCAATTTGAAAAAGGTTTTATTGTTTCGGGTATAGGTACTATTATTTTAGGGCTTTCAAACCTTTTTTTATATAAAGTTTTTGAAAAATTTAAAGTAGAGTATAGAAAGGGATTATATATCAAACTGATTATATCTCTTGTATGTATAGGTATGATAATTTCTCCATATATGAAATGGGGAGCCTAAAATGAACAGACTAATTTTTTGTGATTAACTTTATTATAACTCTACCAATAATTGCAGGCTGATAAATTTCAGCCTGCATAAATATCCTACTTTTTATTCTCTTGATAGAACTCATACATCTCCATTATATCAATTCCATCAATGGTCATACCTTCAAGATCGCAATCTGTTATCTCCACATTGTTTAAGGATACATTGTTTATTTTAGTACCACTAAAATCAATATCCTCAAACTTACTGTTTTTCATATTTACATCTGTAATAACAGCATTTTCCATATCTGTATTATTGATTGTAGTTTTAGAGAATTCACAATCATCTATATTTAGAATATCCTCTTTACCAATAATATCCATATTCTTCCCTTTTTTGATTACTTCAAAAATATAATTTACATGCATAAATCAATGTAAATAAAAATATAAACTATTCACTTAACATTTACAATTTAATTCTAATCAAGCCATAAAGTATTATCAAAAGCTTTGCTTAGGCACTAAACGAGCCGACTCCATCGCTATATCGGTTAATAATTCTCATTTAATATCATTCTTCTGAGGAATATACACAATGCTATAGATAAATGTATCGGTTTAATTATTATATCAGATAACCTGCTAGCTTTATCTCGAAATAAATTTAATTTATTAATTAGGAGAAGTTTATTTTTTGAATAAAGGTTCAACCTCCCTATCCATCCAACCGGAATCATTAAATACTGCCCTTCCTACTCCTACAAGATCACAGACATTTCTACTTAAAATATCTTCTATATCCGAGCCTTTTGTTACTCTCCCTGTTAAAATAACAGGTATATTTACACCTTTAAAAATAGGAGAAGATAAAGTATCAAAATAGCCGGGGTATGTGTCGGGAATGGTATAAAAACACATCCCTCCTGAAATATCTATTACATCAACTCCAAGTTTTTCAAACTCCTTAGCAGCAATTACAGAATCTTCTACTGAAAGCCCTCCATCTATAAAATCTCCCGCTCCCATTCTTATAAACAGAGGATACTCCAATCCCAAACTTTTCCTTATACCATTTATAATATTGGTATGGATCTTTATTCTTCCATAAATATCACCGCCATACTCATCTTTTCTTTTGTTACTCAAAGGGGATAAAAATTGATTTAGTAAATACCCATGAGCTGAATGGATTTCTACCCCATCAAAACCGGAATCTTTGGCTCTTATAGCTGAATCAACAAACTTTCTTTCGATATCTTTTATCTCTTCAATAGAAAGTTCTTTAGGTATTCCTCTTCCCTTTCCTGTTGGGTTTTTGATAGCAGAAGGAGCAACACAATCAAATCCTGTAAACTCTTTTTTAGCAAGGCTTCCCGAATGGGAAATCTGAAGAATAGCCAATGAACCATTCCGTTTTATAACGTCCGAAACTTTTTTTAATCCCTCAATATCTGAATCAGTTGATACCGACATCTGATTTCTATGTGCTTTTCCTTTTATATCAATATAACTATGTTCAACAATTACTACAGAAAAAAGCCTACTTTTTGTTTTTTCATCATAATATTTAATAATTTTATCTGTAATATGACCACTTTCATCTGCTTTTGCTGTTGCCATAGGGGGCATTACCACTCTATTTTTAAACACTATATTAGGAGTAATAACTTTATCATAAATATTCATAAACTTTACCTTTTTAGATGATTATCTGTTTTATTATAAATCAACCTCTTTACACCTGTTTAAATATCTTTTAACTACTACTGTGTGTCAATATAGAGATTCAAAATTTTTTAGAGTATTTTGCTCCCTTAATAAAAGCTTTTTAACAACAATAACAGCTCTAGTGTTTAAGGGAACTCTTAAAAGTACCCAATTACAGTAAAATAGATTTTAGAAACTCAATTTCCAACTCTCAATTATCAATTAAAATAGGAACCTTATATTTTGATTCAAACATTAGTATATGAGATATACCTTATTTTACTAATACACAATGTTAGCGATAGTCTGATATAGCTTATCTTACAGTGCTTTTTTCTTTAAATGCCTATGCTTTCTATTTTTTTCATCATAAATATATAATTTAAGCTTTTGCTTATCCTGTTGAATTTTAAAATCAATTTTTCCATATATATATTTCCCTTCATATATAAATCCTGTATCTTCCGGCTCATCAAATATTTCTAATGTTACTTTTTTACCTACAGCGTTTTCTGTCACTAGAACTAAATATATATATTTTTGATTTATTCCAAGAGGGTCGTATTCCTTTATTCTATTATCATATTGATCAGTAAAATAGAAGTCCAAAATTTTAGCCTTCTTTTGACTTAAATTTTGAAAACTTGTACACGATACAAAAAAAATAAATAATATCTGTATAATAACTTTTAATAATAGTTTCATATTAACTGATATATTCCCAATATCTTACTAGTTATTTTTCAATAATCTCTTCTTAACTTTATTAATAGTGGATTTCCTAAAAATTATTCTATGATGACAATATAAGAAAATTTTCTATTTGATGCAAAAAAGGGTAACTTCTGTTGAGTATAATATTCCTGATAAAAAAGAGTAGCGGATAATATAAATTTTATTTATGAATTCTAAACGCATAGTTTATATATAATCCTTCAAATCAAGGGTTGTTATAAAAACTATTAGGAAAACTGTTAATATCTAAAATAGCGTTAATATCAATATTTTTATACTGCTTAATTTTACCTTAACTAGCTGGTGTTTATAACTTTTCAGTATATCATAAATATTTTTTATCTATTTCATACTAAGTTTATCGACAGTCTGCTACTATTTTCATATCCAACTTAGTTTGTATTAGTATCTGCTATATGTTAAAAGAGCTAGATTTTATTACCTTGATAATTTATATTCCTGTAAGGGTATAATTTCTACTATATGTTAAGGCGATAAACATGGGAAAACTTCCTTTAAAAAGAGTTAAAAATCTTATAAATAAGCTTCATGATAATGGATATTTTACTAAAGATGATATTATTGAAGAAAAGGATATTTCAGAATCAACATTTAAGAGAACACTAAAGGATTTAAGAGATATCTTGGGTATTGAGATAAGCTATTCAAGATCGGAAAAGAGATATAAACTATCTGAAAAGAGTAGTTTTATGGAAAATATTTCAGATCTTAAATTAAGAAGCTTAAAAAATAGAGAGCTTATATTTATCTACTCTTTTATTAAAGGTATATTTGAATCTAAAATATATTTCCCTCCAATAGATTCTCATGAAGAGAGGGATGGTTATACATATTTTCTAAACTTCCTTAAAAGTAGAATTGATAAAGAGTATTTGGATATTGCAAACCACATAGAGTACAGATCATCAGAACATTATAAGCCCAATAATATTATGTTTACATCTATAATTGATGATATTATAAAATCGTTTCAGAACAACTATGTACTATCCTTTAGATATAGATCAACCCATCATAATAGTAAATCGGAAAGATTTGTACAGCCCATAAAACTAATAAACTATCAAGGAAAGTGGTATCTTATTGGATATGACTTTGAGCTTGAAAAAACGATGATGTTTAACCTCTCATTCATTGAAAGCAATATAAGAAAAACTGATAAATATAGGTTTAAGTGGGATATTGAAGACCCTATGACAATAGATCAACTAATAAGGAGATTAAAAGATGAAAAGTAAAGATTACAAATACCACCCATATATTCTCAAACTTTTTTCTCCTGAAGAACTTAATCCTCTAATGGAGAAAGCAACTTTTTCAGTGGATAGCAATGGTTGTATAACCGTAATTGTCTTTGTTTTTGAAAACTATATTATTGAAATCTATACAGATTTAAAGGATTCAGTAATAGATAATATTGCAAAGATTCAAGTTCTACACGACTCAACTAATGAAAATGATGAGGAGGAAGATGATATCTCATTTGATTTCAACTCCTATCTCATAACTAAAGAGAGGTTTATGGAGATAGTTAAAAGTTGTAAACAAGATAAATTTGAAAGAAGAGTTGGAATTGATGAGTAGAATTTTTATTTTATAGACCGTTATTTGACCCTGTAATCTATTATATTACCTAGGACCTGCTGAAAAAAGATGAAGTATTATATCTTTAATAAATTAATAGTTAATCGATAGCTATAAAGTGCAAGGTTTTATTAAAAAAATAATATAAAAAATGTGCAGCTTATATAAGAGAAAGAAGCCATAAGCTTCGAATTTCGGCGTTAAAATAGCTTTTCTATCACCTACTATTGTAGGCTCTGTTCCTCAAATCTATTTTGCCTTGAACTTCTTTGCTTATGACTTTTCCAGTAGACCCTATTTAGGGTTGTTGAAAATATGGTATTTAAATATCTTTAAATATTTTTTAATAAACAGTTGTTTTTTACTTGACTTTCTTTTTTTTTTTTTATTGTTGGGGGTGGGGTATTTATTATAATAAGAAAGGAAAAAGAATGTTGAAAAGAACAAACTTAAACTTTTTGATGGTGATTTTTATTTCTCTATCATTAATTTCATGCTCTTCGGACTCTTCAAGCTCTACAGAGCCAAGTGATAATATTCCTCCTACAATTTCTTTCGAAAACTTATCAGATTATGATGAAGTTTCAGGAATATTTGGAGTAGAATTAAAGGCAAATGACAACAATGATATCTTAAGAATTGATCTCTATATTGATGATCAATTTGTTGATACTAAATATGATGATGAGGCATATTTTAGCATCAATTGTAACGATTACAGTGATGATTACCACACTTTAGAAGCAATAGCTTTTGATAGATCAGGAAATCAGGCATCAACCTCAATAAATATTTATACTGAGTATGATTTTGCTCCAAGTAATGATGGTAAAATCAAAGTAGAAATATCCCATTATAAAGAATTAGACCCTGTGGATATATATGGATATGGCGATCCATATTTTGTTTATGAAATCAGAATTGATGGAGTAGAGTATGATACCTATGTTTCAAATACATGGCATGATACCCATGAAATAAATAGTACAATAGGTCATACATTTAATATTCCTGATAATACAAGAGAGTATCAACTAGTTGTTTATGTTTATGATGAAGATGAGGAAGGTGAGGATCTTTTAGATTACACACATCTTGATGGGAATGCCCTTATTTGGACTATTACTACAGAAAACTCTTTTGTTCACGATTTTACAAAAACTTACAATGGAGAAGATGACGGATCTTCAAGTTACGATGATGATGATTGTACTATAACTTTAAGTGTTAGTATGATAGACTAAAATTACTATCTTACCAAAAGTCATTGAACTTATTGCCAATGGCTTTTGGTTTATAAGACAATGGAAATATAAACTCTTAATAAAAAAATTACTTCTCCTCTTCCAAAATCTCCTCTAAACTAACCACCTCAAAATCTTTTACATTTCTATCCTTCTCATTAAAAGCTATCCCCATACAGAAAACTTTCCTCTTATCAGCCATATAAGGTTCGTAGTATCTCTTCTCTTTTATTTGAGCAATAGCAGATTTAGCATCACTCATCTTAAATTCCATTACATATATAGAAGCATATGTTTCTACAACAGCATCTATTATTCCATGATTGGTTCTTTCCTCTACTTTTATATGGATACCCATAAATTTTAGGATTAAATAGATAACCGTATGGTAGTAACTCTCATATTTACCTGTTCCAAGATTTTTTGGTATTTTAGCAAATATAGATCTTAGAGTTAGAATAAACATATCTATATCATTTTCTCTCAAAGAGATTATCAACTCCTCTATTTTCTGAGAATAATATCCACTCTCAATTCTATCATATCTTTAATGGTTAAATACCCTGTTTGAAAGAGAAGAGTACTCATATTTATATTCTCTATATTGTAGGAATCCAAAGCTGATTCAGGAATAGGAATCAGTTTATCATAATCTCTTACATCTAAACCTTTCTCTTTTATAAGCTTAGTCAAAAAGGTTGCAGTACCGGATTTAAACCAATAATTTTTAAACTCTTTAAATCTTAGAAAACTTATTAGGGAGTAAGGGTTGTAAACAGAACTTTTAATATCCCAAGAGTAACCATTATACCATAGTTTGATGATATCCATTAACCTTTTTCTATCAAAATGAAATCTTTTTTCAACTATTTCTAAGTAATCCCCATAATTATTTACAATATCTTTTTCTGTATAACCTGTTATTTCTGCAAACTCCTCATCAATTGTAATATCTGTTACATTGTTTAGATCACTAAAGATTGATACCTTACTAAACTTTGAAATCCCTGTTAAAAAGAAAAGCTTGATATATTTATCACTACCTTTAATAACCGAGTAAAAGTTTTTTAAAATTTCTCTATTCTCTACAGCTTTTTCTCTTTTGGAAGATTCAACATAATCTATAATAGGTTTATCATACTCATCTATTAGGATTGCAACAGAGTTTTTTTTACCCATCTTCTCTATCAACTCTAGAAATTTTTCAGAGTAAGTTTCTCCTCTTTCAAAATTGATACTATTTTTTTTGGCTATAATATCCAACTCTTTACTAATAGCTTCTTCTAAACCAATAGAACCATATGGTAATTTTGAAAAATCTATTTTTATAACTGGAAACTTCTCTTCAAAATTCCACTTATCATAGATCCAAGTCTCTTTAAATAGTTCTTTATTTCCTCTAAAAATCTCTTTCACAGTATTTACTAAAAGAGATTTTCCAAATCTTCTAGGTCTAGAAAGAAAATAATATTTACCTGTAGTAATAACTCTGTGGATAATCTCTGTTTTATCTACATAGATATAATTACCTTTTATTAGCTCTGATAACTCTTGTATTCCTAAACCTAGCTTTTTCATATTGGATTCCAAAAATATTTTATCTATAACAATATAGGAATATTTTTTATATGACGCAAAAGGGAATAGGGAGGATAAGAAATTGCTCTAAAAAAAATCCTAGTCTGATCAATAAAGGTGTAGCTTTCGAGAACCTTATGAGAAAAAATTATATATAAAATTCTATTTATTACAGTAGATATTCGATAAATACTATATCGAACTAAGGTTAAAAATAGATAAGCCACAGTTTACACCTACGGCTTATCCAAAATTTTAAAATATTTAATAGAGTTAACTTTCCTCCTCCAAAATCTCCTCTAAACTCGCCACTTCATAATCTTTTACATTTCTATCCTTCTCATTAAAAGCTATACCCATACAGAAAACTTTTCTCTTATCAGCCATATAAGGTTCGTAGTATCTCTTCTCTTTTATTTGAGCAATAGCAGATTTAGCATCGCTCATCTTAAATTTCATTACATAGATAAAATCATCTGTCTCTACAACAGCATCAATTATTCCGTGATTGGTTTTATGCTCTACATCAATGTTAATACCCATAAACATTAAAGCTAAGTATATAACCGTGTGATAATAGCTTTCATATCTTCCACTTGAAAGATTATCCGGGATAGAAGCAAAAACAGATCTTAGGTTTAACATAAACAGATCTATATCGTTCTCACTTAAAGCAGTTGTCAATTGCTCTATCTTTTGGGAGTATAACCCACTTTGAATACCCGAAAACTCTGCTCCTAAAAGTAGGTAAAAAGATTGTCTTATCTCCATATTAGGATAGCCTAGCTTATATGAGATAGAGAAGTTTTTAGGGTTTACAATCTTCTCTTTAATGGTTAAATATCCTGCTTGAAAGAGAAGTACATTAATATCAATATTATTTATCTCGTAAGAATCTAAGGTGGTTTCAGATACTTTTATAAAATCATCATAATTTCTAATATTTATATTTTTCTCTTTAATAAGTTTAATTAAAAAAGTTGCTGTCCCGGATTTAAACCAAAAGTTTTTAAACTCTCTAGCCCAAAAAAAACTGATAATAGAGTAGGGGTTGTAAACAAAATCTTTACTATCCCAAGAGTATCCATTGTACCATAGTTTAATAACCTCCATCAACCTTTTTCTATCTATACCAAATTTTTTCTCAATATCTATTAGATACTCTTCATAATTATCTATAATCTCTTTCTTTGTATAACCTGTTATATTACCATAATTTTCATCAATGGTAATATCTGTTAAATTATTGAGTTCACTAAAAAACGATACTCTACTAAACTTTGAAACCCCTGTTATGAAAAGTAGTTTTATATGTTTATCCAAATCTTTAACTACAGAGTAAAATTTTTTTAATACTTCTCTATGCTTTTCAGCTGTTTCTAAATCTGTAATGTAATCAATAATAGGCTTATCATACTCATCTATCAAAATAGCGACAGGATTCTTTTTGCTCAAGGTTGCTATCAATTCTCTAAATTTTAGGGAGTAATCATCCTCTTCAAGAGTAATATTACAATCTTTAGCAATATTGGTAATAATTCTATCAAGAGCTTCCGGTAAGGTATAAGTATCAAGACCTATTCCGGAGAGACTTATTTTTATAACCGGATATTTATCGTCAAAATTCCATTTATCATAAATCCAAGTTCCTTCAAATAGTTCTTTATTGCCATCAAAAATCTCATGCATTGTATTAACTAGCAAAGATTTTCCAAATCTTCGTGGTCTAGAGAGGAAATAGTATCTTCCACCATTTATAAGCTTATAGATAATCTCTGTTTTATCTACATAAACACAATTATATTTCCTAAGTGTTGATAGCTCTTGATAGCCTAGTCCTAGCTTTTTCATAATGGGTTCCTAAATGGTTTTATCTATATCTAATATAGGAATATTTTCTATTTGATGCAAAAAGGGAGTAGTTCAGAAATTGCTTGCTTAGCTTACAAGGAATAATTGTATATTATACCCCACTAACTTTTTTCAACAAGCCCTTTTTAACAAAATATAATAAAAAAAAGCCCTCTATTAATAGGGG
>PDWI01000154.1_pt1 | contig 99872 bp, 86 predicted proteins | sample 1430891 | NCBI WGS metagenome assembly PDWI01 (sample SAMN01162508, study PRJNA174530) | Oral metagenome, whole genome shotgun sequencing project. | biome: Marine environment; feature: Marine mammal; material: Swab sample of the gingival sulcus; isolation source: swab sample of gingival sulcus... | reverse complement strand
CAGCTCCTGGGCTACTTGTGTTACTTCTTCGGCCGTAATCTCAGGCACATAGTCCATAAAGATTTGGGTAAATTTATCTGCTGTTGCCTTGTCGCCTTTCGCCAAAGCAGTCATTATTTGTTTTAATAGTTCTTTTTTGTCTTTCATATTTTGTACTGATTTAAATTTTTGATAATCAGCTCATAACACTTATTTTACCGTTTCTTCTACTCGATGAACACTATCTTGTTTTGCCAGAGACAGGCGCACCATACTGTCTTCCATGGCCATAAGGCTGTGAGGCACATTGCTTTTTAAAGCTAAAATAGCACCTGCCTGTAAAGCATGGGTAATGCCTTCCACTTCAAAATCTATCGCTCCTGATATAAGATGTATGACAATAGGAAAAGCTGTTTGGTGCTTTTTCATCTTTTGTCCTTTTTTCATCAATATTCTTATTTCTTTTGAACTCTCCGAGTCTAAGATAAGTTTGATTGCGGGTTTATTTTCGTCAAATTTTTTTTCTTCATCGAAATTTGCTGTTTTCATTTTTGAGAAATTTAATTATTAAGCATTATCAACACATAAAAGACCTCTTTGTCTTCTATGGGATTAAAAATTTTTTATTACGTTTTTAACCAAAACTTTTTTGGTTTATTTTCTACATATAATGTATCATATACGGTTTTTGTTTCTACAAACTTTGTAAAATCATTTATGATTGGTTCTGCTTCAAAATGCACGGGGCATGGTTGTTCGCCACTGCAATTACTCAATCCTAACACACATCCGGAATAGGCATTTTTCCCATCAAACACCTTAATAATATCGCTTAGTTTAACCGTTTTCACCTTTGTTTTATCCATGAAAAAACCGCCATAAGGCCCTTTGGTCGATTGAATAATTCCGCTTTTTGTTAATTTTTGCATTACTTTTCCGGTAAACGCCTCTGGTGATTTTATGGCTTGAGCAATGGCTTTAACACCTACTTTTTTCCCTTTTTCGGATTGTCGAGCAACATAGATAACTGCACGCATCCCATATTCACAAGCTTTTGAAAACATAGTTATCAACTAATTTCAAATACAAAGATAATATATTCCCAATAAAAGACAAGTTTGTCCTTTATTGTTTCATTGTTTATTATATCCCTGTTCATTTTCTAACGATAACGTTTATACCAAACAATAAAACCGGAAATAAGCACAAAAAGTGTCATTAATCCAATTAAAGGAATAATAAGTATATAGAACATTCCCAAAACAGATTGAAAAATGCGCGCTGTATGTATTTCCAACATCAAGTTCCACAGCGACATGGGACAACTCTTTATTTCAAGAGGCATATCTGCCTGCATCGGGTTGCCGTTTATGTTGCAAAGCCCCTTGCTGTAATCAAAGAAACATTCGTTGCCTTGAAAATCGGCAATGTATCCGCTGACCAGATATTTGCCAATAGGCGGCCCCTTGCGTTTGGGTTTTTTATACGGTTTTTTCGTAATGTAATCAATAATTGCTCCTGTTTTGATATTCCAAAGAAACAGCCCCTCGAAAGAACCGACAAGATACTCATCGGCATTTTTTTGTTCAAAAACCGTAATGCCCATAACGCTAACCGGAACATGTTGGTTGAATGGTTTTAAATTTTCTTTGAGAATGTCCTTACTATAGTACATGCCGGAGTTGGTGCCCAGCATAAACATTTTATTATCGGAATCGTAATGAATAGTCCGGAGCTTATCAAACCAGGTATTGTCGTCATCTAAGGTAGTATAAGGTATTTTGCTTACCATAGATGATGCTATGGTTATTAATAAAGGGGGACGTAAAAACATACCGGTTAAAGTAGTGATAAGCAAAAATATTAAAGTTATCCAACCGATTTTATTATGCCATTTCAAACTCCAACGGTTGCTCCTTTTTAATTTCTTGTACTGCTTATTTTTTCTCTTTTTATGTTTAACGAGATAAGGATTTATAAATAAAATAATTCCTGTTATTACCAGAAAAATAAAAATAAGTGCGATACCGTCAACCACTATTTTACCTGGTGTTCCAAATATCTCACCGCTGTGTATCGTCCATAATGTTTTAAACAGGCTTATTTTATTATTTTGCCCTTCGGCTGTAGGCAGTACATGCTTCCTGAAATTTCTTCCGTCAACGGAACTCAATAAAAACGAACGACTTAGCACCAACAAGGTATCATCTTTTTCGCATATATCTACAATACGTTGGTTTTCCAGGGGCAGGGATATTTTTTGCCATTCCTGTTTTTCGGGATTTCGAAAATACAAACCGAATAATGTGCCGGCATATAATTTTCCTGTTTTTGTTTTATAAATCTTAGCCGTCTTTTTATTGTCTATGCCCTCAGGTAATCCTTGATTAAAATCTGAGAAATGGCTGAAAGTTTTATCCGTCAGCCATATCCCTATATTGCCATAAACCAAGCAACTGTCCTTGCCTATCGGGTCCGATTTTTTGACAGCAGCCAGATTCCAGTTTTTAAACCTGTAATTGCCGGGCAAATGCTCTCGAGACACATCATATGACGAAAACATTTGCCTGTGATTGAGGATAATACCCGAAATGGCAAAAAGCAATAAAAACACACTGACTATAATGCCTATTCGGTTATGATATTTTTTTAAGAATTTTATCATTAATCCCCGTTCTAAGTTGCTTTTAAAGGCAACTTCTAAAACTTATTATTCTTTCAGGTTGGTGCTTCCGTCTTTCTGATAAAAATATTGCATGGTTATATACCCGGTTTCGGAATTATCATTGTAATAATCCTTCAACCATACTTTCACGTATTTTCCTTTAGCAGTTTTTACCACATATATCTCGTTTGTAATATTATATTGAGGCGGCGGCCCTGTGAAATGTAACCATTTAGCCATTACGGTATCACCGGGAACTGTAACTTGATCTTGCCAGCCTCCGGGTTTATTTACAATAGAAATACTGTCGTTTAATGAATACCCTGTAGTGGGAGCAATTTCAACAGTTTCAAAGTCCTTTTTTCCCATACTTATACTGCCACCTTTGCCAATACCCGATGTTCCACAATTTACCCTCACGTCAAATCTGTGAAAAGCAATATCCCAATCAAGCGAGTTTTTAAAATCTTCAATAGTAACTTCTTTGTTTTCATCAAAAGAAAAATAGACCCAGTTCTCATAGGCTCTTGCATCAACAACATACGTTTCAACTTTTGAATCTCCCTCCGGTTCGGGTTTGATTTTTTCTTTCTTACAAGAAAATACAACTGTAATTAAGGCAATCATTATTGCCAAACTAATTAAATGTTTCATATTATTTTATTTAAGAATTTATCAAATTTCAATGCTATTTTTATAAAAAACAGTCTTCTGTTGCCGGTATAGCTGTTAAAAGTAACCATGGGGGCTTTGTAATTGAATAAGTTTTCTATACCTGCAGTAATGGCTACGCTTTTATAAAACTGCTGATGTATAGCCACGCGGCCAATCACATATCCTTTGTAGGCTACCGGATAGTAAGCTGATATAGTATCTGTTGCTCTTATTAAATCCTCTTGAACAAAAAAATCTTTCGTACCGATATATCGCATTCCTAAATTGACGTTAAGGCGATAATTCGCCTTGTTTAGTCGATATGCCACTTGTGCATTGGCAGTATGTGGGCTAATAGCCGATAAACGAATCCCCTCTTTTCTTTTCGCTTCATTAACATAAGAATAACTCCCCGATAAACTAAACTGCCCCAACTGAACCTTAGCCGTAGCATCGCATCCGTACAATCTCGAACGATTGGTATTGGCATAGCGATATATAGTCTGATTATCAGCCCATTGGCCGTCTATTTTGTTCTGAAAAGCATTATTAAAAACGCTAACAGAAGCATTAAATTTATTTTGGGTATATTCCGCAGACAAAGAAGTATAATGGTTTGTTTCAGGACGTAAATCGGGATTCCCCTCTATCATAAACATGTCCAAATGGTTCCAATTCATATACAATTCTTTCAAACCCGGAGAGCGGTATCCCATGGCATAATTGGCTCTGATTTTAAGTTTATAAAAAGCATACATCAACGCCAACTTGGGCGTAAACTGAAACTCAAATGCGGTGTTGTACTGTCCGCGAACACCCGTTACCAAACTCAATTTCTCCGTCCACTGAAAATCATCTTGCAAGAAAACCGTGTAAGTATTAGCCCTTTTATCTATCAACTGCCCATACACAAACATGTCTGTCAAAAGGTTTTCTTTAAGAAACTCCAGGCCTAACAAACTCTGATGATTATTCCATTTATATACAAGGATAGCCTTAGGATTAAGAAACCGGTCTTTGTAATTCAAATCTGCTCTGCTCAAACGCTCTTTATAATCGTATTTATTGTAAGTATCGGAGTTAAACGAAAGGTTAAAGCTGAAATTTTTCAGATTATCGTAAGACAGTTTAAGCCCATATCCTATATCGTCAAAATAATCGTGCTTTTTATCCTCCTCGTAAAAATCGTATTTATGTCGATTGTAATATTTAATATTCGCTTCCGCTTTTAGCTTTTCGCTCCATTGATAGCTGACTTTCTGGGTTATCGAGAACTGTTTTTCGCCCTCTATGCCGGTCGGTTCGGTATTCCTGGGAGCTTGTACAATAGTGTCGTAATCGACAAACTTTTTAAGCAAAGAATCTGTGTCGTACAGGGTATATCCATCTATATTTTTAAGACTCAGTACCGTTTTAGCTTTCCAGGATTTAAGGTTGAAACCGAATAGCAAATTATGCTCGTTATTGCCCCGGTCAAGATTCCTTTTCAGGTTGGCATTAGGGTCTTTGGCTTTAATGTCGGTAAAATTCCGTTCAGAATTGGTTTTAAACCCCGATAATAATTCCACATAAAATTTTTGGTGATAATTTTTAGTGATGATATTAACTACTGCCCCCATCGCCTGAGAACCGTACAAAGCCGAAGAAGCTCCCTTTATAATCTCAACTTTTTGTATATCTGCGGTATTGATTCTCTCATAGTCGATATTACCTCGTGTTTCTCCTGCCAAACGCTCCCCATCCACTAAAATCAAAATATTCCGGCCACCAAGCCCCTGAATATCTATATCCTGACTGGTTCCGTGCCTTTGAAACTCGATTCCCGGCAAAGCAGTTTCTAACAAAACCTGAACATTATCGATGCCTTTATTTTCTATCTCTTTGGCATTTATAACCTGCGTAATAACAGGCACATCTTTTAAGGATTTTTGGGTACGCGTTGCCGTAACAACAAGCTCATCTAAACTAAAAATATCTTGATGTAAGTAAACCTTATATTCGGAACTATTTGAAGCACAAATTGTATCCTGATACAGCTTATAGCCCATAGCTTGTACGCTTAAAACCGAGCAAGATGTAATTTTTACCGAAGCAACACCTTCAAATGTGGCAAAACAAAGCTTAACTTCCTGAGAATTAACTTCTTCTAACTTAACATGAGCATAAGAAACAGGCTCTTTGGTATCAGCATCTAAAACCGTTAGTTTAATTTGCTGTGCCTGAACTCCTAACAAACTTAAAAGCCATACAAAACCAATAAAATAGGTCTTTTTTAATATGTTAATATGTTTTTGCATTGGCATATTCGTGGCAAAAGTAACACGATTTTTATAAAGGACAAGTTTATCCTTTATAAAACCTTTCTCATTATTTACTCTATAAATTCAGGGTAAGCTTTTCTTTGCAAAATTTTGTTTATCGTTCTTTATTAAAGCAAAAATCCCTTACAGATTGTAATACTCTGCAGGGATTCTTTTTTTGTCATTAAACCCATTTCGATTGCAAGCCGAACAGAAGTTTAATTATAATTTTATATTGACTTCACCTTAAAAATATAAATTTTTCAAAAACGCTTTGTTCTTATCATTTTTTAATTACATTTGCCCCCCGAAAAATAAATGAATGAATATTCACTCAAGATGGCAAGACAATTAGACACCGGGAAAATGGAACGCATCAATGAAGCTGCAATGGAGCTCATTGTTGAGAAAGGGTATGGAAATGCTTCAATTGCTAAAATTGCTAAAAAAGCAGGTGTAGCAGACGGGTATTTATATCGTTTTCATAAATCTAAAGAGGATATGGTTAATGCACTCTTATCCGATAAAATTACCTTCCTGATAGATAAGATGAAGATGCTTTTACAAGCAGAAACGAGTATAACCGAGCTTGTAAAAACGTTGATAAAAGAGATTTTTACAGTAGCTGAGGAAAAACCGGAAAGTATTAAATTTTTGTATGTGTTGATGCACGATTACAACTTTCAGATTGCTGTTGAACAGCGTTTAATCATCAAAGATATTATTGTTTCTGCATTGGAACGCGGCCGAGAACAGCAGGAAGTAGGTAAAGATACAACCGTAGAAGAAGTCTTTTATTTAGCCGTTGAATATCCGATTGTATTTATCAATTTAAGGTTGAAAAATTTCTTCGGGCATAAAGGTTGGGACAAACATGACCAACAGCGTGTGGTTGATTTTTGTATTAAAGGATTAAAATAAAAAATAATGATGTTGAGAAGATTTTTAGGACTAGTTCTGATAGTAGGCTTGACCTTTAAAATGGGGATAGCTCAAAAAAGCATCACCTACGAAGATGCTCTTAAAATTTGTTTGGAAAATAACTTGGGAATCAAGGCAGGGCAAAGTCATATCAAAGCCAAAGAGAAAGAAATGAAAGCACAAAGGGGATTATTTCTGCCTCGTGTTTCCTTATTTGCAAATTATACAATGATATCCGACGACATTACCATTGATATGAATCCGATTAAGGAGAGTATTATGCCTTTGTATTCAGCGTTATCTGAGTATGGTAATTTTTCGGATGTTCCGAATCCCGACCCTGCTACGAATACGATAATGCCAACCTTTAACGATGATATTTCTACAATGTTAGTGCGTCAGAACTTGGCAGATGGGTTGAAAAAAATTGAAGCCTCCGATTGGAATAAAATGGTTCAGAAAAAGAACTTTGGCTCGTTAAACGCAAATTTTCTTTTACCGCTTTATGCAGGAGGCAAAGTAAGAGCCGGCAATAAGGCAGCTTCTATTTATCATAAAGAAGCTATTAATGAACAGGATGTTTTGGTATCAGAGTTGAGCAGCACACTTGTGGAACGCTATTTTGGCCTGGTCTTGGCAAGAGAGGCATTAAAGGTTCGTCAAGAGGTATTTCAAACGATGGAAAAACATCTGTCCGATGCTCAAAAGATGAAAGATGAAGGTGTAATTCCAAATGCCGACTTTTTACATATAAAGGTCTATTATTCTGAGGCTCAAAGGGAACGTAAAAAAGCGGAACGCACCATCGACATTGCCGAAGAGGGGCTGAGCAACCTTCTTTCCAATCAAGAGGAGACAACATTTTTGCCTATTTCAAATTTATTTATCAATGATGATTTACCCTCTTTAGATGTTTTTCTTGCGGAAGCTAAAACCAACAGCTTACTGCTTAAAAAGGTCGATTTTAAAAAGCAATTACTAAAAACCAAACACGGAGTTGAGCTTAAAAGTTATTTGCCAACAGTTGCTGTAAGTGGAACGTATCGCCTTGCTGAAAAAGATATATCCGAAATGATGCCTAAGTATTTTGTAGGGGTTGGTGTTCAGTGGAACATCTTCGATGGAGCAACACGGTTTAAAAAGTTACAATCCTCTAAGTTAGAGTCTGAGCGCATCGATTTAACCTACCAAAAAGTAGAATCGGATATCAACGCTATCATTATCAAACTTTATAATGAAGCAAAGATGTATATCGAAGAGTTTGAAGACCTAAAGACAGCCGAAGCGTTTGCTGAGGAATATTACAGAGTACGTCAGAAAGCATTTTTGCAAGGAATTTCGACTACCTCAGAAGTTTCTGATGCAAATTTAGCCAAGGCAAAAGTTAGAATAGAACGCTTACAAGCCATGTATCACTACGATTCAGCATTAGCAAAGTTGCTGTATTACACAGGCAAACCGGAGGCTTTTAAAGATTATCAACATAATGGACATCAGTAAAACTGAAGGATTAAAACACAAATAGCTAGTAATCAATATAATAACAGAAAATAAATTTTAAACAGATGAAAAAAATAAATGTAATCATTGTTACTGTATTGGCCATCCTTATTACCGTTTTTATAGTGATGGCGGTTACCACACTTAATAAAAAACTGCCAATGGAAATTCAGGGGCAGGTGGAAGCGCCTCAAATTAAAATGGGGTCTAAATTACCGGGACGCATTGACAGCTTGAGCGTTAAAAAAGGGCAGGAAGTTAAAAAAGGTGATTTCCTGTATAAGATTGTAAGCCCCGAAGTAGAAGCTAAATTGACGCAGGTAGAGGCTATGAAAATGGCAGCCAAAGCCCAACAGGCAAAAGCCTCTAATGGTGCCAGAAAAGAAGATATACAAGCTGCTTATAACACCTGGCAAAAGGCAAAAGCTGCGGCCGAATTTGCAACAAAAAGTTTCGAGAGGATTAACAATCTTTTTAAAGATGGCGTGGTTTCCGAGCAAAGAAAAGACGAAGTAGAAATGAAAATGAAAGCGGCTCAACAAACCGAAAAAGCAGCTAAATCTATCTATAATAAGGCTAAAACAGGAGCCCGCAACGAGGATAAAGCTGCTGCAACCGCTTTGGTGGAAAAGGCAGAGGGGGCTTTAAAGGAAGTCAATTCGTATTTAAATGAAATTCGTGTGATAGCCACGCAAGACGGAGAAGTATCGAACATTATTGCAGAAGAGGGAGAGTTAGTACCAACAGGCTTTCCAGTGGTAACACTGGTCGACTTAAAGAACTGTTGGATCACTTTTAATGTACGAGAAGATTTTTTAACTAAGATTAAAAAAGGCAAGGTTATCACAGCTAAAATTCCTGCTATTGGCAATACAGAAGTAGATATTAAAATTACCTATATCAATGTCCTGCCTAATTTCGCAACCTGGACAGCCACTAAAACATCAGGCGACTTCGACATGAAAACCTTTGAGGTACATGCCGAGCCGGTTAAAACCATAAAAGATCTACGTCCGGGCATGAGCGTCATTGTCAATTGGGACAATATTCAGTAGCAATGAAAATTTCAGGTTGTAGGTTATAATTAAAAAACATCTATGCGTATTCGATTGATATATTTGGTTGCTAAACGAGAAATTCATCGTTTATTGGAGCGGAAGATTCTATTTTTCTTTATCCTTTTTGCACCTGCTTTGTCTTTTTGGACCATAGAATATTTATTTTCTGCGGGAGCAATACGCGAAATTCCTCTTGCCGTAGTCGATTTAGACCAATCTAACTTGAGCCGACAACTTATCAAATCGGTGGAGGCATCTCCTTTGGTTAAAATAGTTGAACATTCTGCTGACGTTAAAGATGCCAAGAGCAAGATCTTTAAAGGCAAAGTGTCGGGAGCCTTAGTTATTCCCGAGTCTTTAGAGAAAAATGTGATGAGTACCAAATTTGCTGAAGTCGGTGTATTTGTTAATAACAGCAATTTAGTTTTAGGCGGTAATCTGCAATCGGGTATTTACAAAGCAATAGCCAGTGTGAATAGCGACATCAAAATTAAAAATCATCTAAAAGAAGGTGACTATTTAAGCCAGGCCGAAGCTAAATCGGAGCCTGTCAGTTTAGATATTCATCAGTTATTTAATCCGTTTGGTAATTACGCCTATTTCTTAGTAGTTGGACTACTGCCTGTTATGCTTATCGTCTTTACCTTTCTTGTCAGTATATATGCTTTGGGAAGCGAACTGAAAGAATCTACTGCGGGCGAACTTATGAAGCTGGCTAACAATAATATTATCAATGCCATATCGGGGAAATACATTCCTTATACCATTATCTTTTTTGTGGATGCTGTTTTAATGAACCTGATTATCTTTCGCGTTTTGGAAGCACCTTTTAAAGGCAGCTTGTGGGTCATGCTTATATCCGAATTTTTATTAATTATTGCTTATCAAGCCATTGCTGTTTTATTTTTGGCAGTTACTAACAATATGCGTTTATCTCTTTCTTTGGGAAGTGCTTACTCGCTTTTATCCTTTACATTTTCAGGCTTAACCTATCCGTTTATGGCAATGCCTCTAATTGCCCGAATTTTTTCCTGGGTGTTTCCATATACCTTTTGGCTTCATATCTTTTTGGGCGAAAGTTTAAGAGGCCAGCCTATTTATAGTTTGCAAATGGATTTTATAATACTTATTGCCTTCTTTTTACTGGGAATGTTAGCCTTTCCTACCATTAAAAGAAGATTAACCAACCCCGGCCAATGGGGAAGACGATAACATTTTGAAACACTTATGAAACGATTATTTCCAACCATATTTAAAATTATATACCTTTCGTTTATTGAAGAGTTTCGCTTAATCAAAAAAGATTTTGGAGCTTTACTGATCCTGTTGATAGCGGTCATTATTTATCCGATTATCTATTCGGTGGCATATTATCCGGGTACGCTTACCGATATTCCGGTTGCAGTGGTCGATTTAGACCAAACATCTTTAAGCCGAAAAACAATTCAAATGGTAGATGCCTCTCCGCAAATAAATGTTGCCAATGTTTGTTCGAGCATGGAAGAAGCCAAACAACTGTTTTGGGAGGAATCGGTTAATGGTGTTATTTATATTCCTAATCATTTTGAAAAATCCACTTATAACGGCACATCAGAAAAAGTTGGAGTCTATTGCGATGCTTCTTACTTTTTAGTGTACAAAGAAACGCTTATCGGAGCTTTAAAGTCAACAGGAACCTTATCGGGCGGTATTGAAATAAAAAAGATGATGCTTAAGGGTGTCAATCGTTCGCAAGCTTTCATCAAGCAAACACCTATTCAAATGAATTTGAACCAGTTATTTAATACCAATTCCAGTTACAGCACCTATGTTGTGGTAGGTTTAATATTGGTTATTATTCAGCAAACGCTCTTAATTGGCATCGGCTTGGTGGCAGGTAGCCGCCGGGAAGAAAGCAAAACAAAAATGTGCTTAACGCATCATATTCCCAAGGGCTTTTTCTGGTCAGTTATTTTAGGCCGTTCAGCTGTTTATGTTCTTATCAGTTTAATCAATATCGGCTTTAATTTTGTTCTGTTAAGCCATTGGTTTAACCTTCCGTTTCAAAATAGCTTTACGACTGTTTTATATATTTTACTTCCTTTTGTTTTAAGTACAACATTTTTGGGACTTGCGCTTTCTCAGGTTTTTAAAGAGCGGGAACACGCCATTATCTTTTTGGCATTCTCATCGCCTATTGTATTGTTTTTAACGGGAATGTCCTGGCCTCATTTTATGATACCAGAGGTGTTAAACTGGATAGGAAGTACGCTTCCAAGCACACATGTTGTTCCGGCTTATGTTAGAATACGAACCATGGGAGTTCCTTTTCACGACGTATCTTACGAGTTTTATTGGCTTTTATCAATGACAATTATATATTTTGTATTTGCATCCATCTCTTTGAGAGTCAGAAGCGCTAGGGCTTCAAAAGGACTTGGAGAAAAAAAGTAAGCTTACATTTCGCCGGAATCCAGATAGAAAAAAGGGGATTTCATCAATATATGACAAAATCCCCACCTGGGTAGCCCCACCAGGAATCGAACCTGGATCTACAGTTTAGGAAACTGCTATTCTATCCGTTGAACTATGAGGCCATAATGTATTTGTGGTGCGCAAAAATAGGCAAAAACAAAATCAACAGCAAGTTAACCGAAAATTTATTAGCGAATACAGCAGTATTGAAATTTCATCCTTTTTTGCCTTTAGTTAGAATCTTATAACTTACAAATTTGTGTTATTTTGTACCCTAACTATCAACCTAAAATAAAAATTTAGACAATGAAACTACTACTGCGTATTTTTATTGGATTAATTATTCTTATAGCCCTCTATCTTTTAACGGTAATTGTATTTGCAACTTTAACCGATTATCGTCCGGCACCAGTAACACCAATTGAAGTTGAAGGAAACGCTGAAGAATCTGTTATTCAAGATTCTACTATCACTTTTTTAACATGGAATATCGGATACTGTGGCTTGGGTGAAGAGATGGATTTCTTTTATGATGGAGGCAAAAATATTCATCCTAAACCGGAATTGCTGGGAAAATATACACGGGGCATTCTAAATTTTCTTGCAACTGCAGACAGCATTGATTTTTTTCTTTTACAGGAAATTGATAAAAGATCCAGGCGTTCAAAGTTTCAGGATGAAACAGAAATGGTTCGTTCTTCACTTCCCGGGAAAGCAGCCTGTTTTGGTACAAATTACAAAGTTCAGTTTGTGCCAATACCACTTCTTCATCCTTTGGGTAAAATTGAAATGGGACAAATGACACTTTCTGAATATCAGCCAATTACAGCAACACGCCATGCTTATTATTCAGCCTACGAATGGCCAAAACGTTTGTTTATGCTCGACAGGTGTTTTATTCTTTCCCGCTATTCATTACCAAATAATAAAAACCTTGTTGTATTGAACACGCATAATTCAGCTTACGATAAGGACGGCAAACTCAGAAAAACAGAAATGCCACTGATTGTTAATATAATGCAGGAAGAATATGAAAAAGGAAATTATGTGGTAGCTGGTGGCGACTGGAACCAAAATCCCCCGGATTACAACACAGCAAGTTTAAAAAAATATTTTCCGGCAGTGGCCCGCGAAATAATGCCCGACTCACTGCTTTCTTCAGGCTGGAAGGTATGTTATGACAAGTACCTGCCCACTAACCGCGAAATTGACGCACCACTCACCCCCGGAAAAACAGAAGTAACAATCATCGACTTTTTTATTCTTTCTCCTAATATCGAAATGAAAATGATTGAGGTAAAAAGACAGGATTTTCAGTTTTCTGATCACGAACCTGTTTTCATGAAAGTTAAACTTCTGTGACAACACAAAAGCTATGAAAGGCTGGTGGCTGCCTTTTAACTGGAATCATTATCTTTGCAGTTTAAATGCAAAAAACATAGCCCCGGGATGTTAGAAAAAATAAAAGCCATACAGCAGGAAGTTGAAGCAGCAACAGCAACTACAATAGAACAAGTTGAAGAACTCCGGTTAAAATTTGTTAGCAAGAAAGGCGTTTTAAGCCAGTTGTTTGCCGAATTTAAAAATGTGCCACCAGATCAGAAAAAGGCGGTTGGGCAAGCCATTAATACATTAAAAAACTTTGCGCTAGACAAAATAAATTCATTAAAAGCATCTTTTGATGTAGCCTCCGGGCAAGATATTGGCCTTGATCTTACCCGCCCCGGGGAACCGGTAAAACCGGGTACACGCCATCCATTATCACTGGTCAGGAATGAAATTATCGATATTTTTGCACGTATGGGTTTTATTGTTGCAGAAGGGCCTGAAATTGAGGACGACTGGCATGTTTTTTCTGCACTTAACTTTCCACCTGAACATCCTGCCCGCGATATGCAAGATACCTTCTTTATCGAAAAAAATCCTGATGTTCTGCTGCGCACCCACACTTCAAGTGTACAGATTAGGGTGATGGAAAAAACACAGCCTCCCATTCGTGCTATCTTTCCCGGAAGAGTTTTCCGAAACGAAGCCATTTCTGCACGGTCTCATTGTATTTTTCATCAGGTAGAAGGCCTGTATGTTGACGAAAACGTGTCGTTTGCCGACCTGAAACAAACTTTGCTGCAATTTGCCAAAGAACTTTTTGGCGAAGGCACACAAATCAGGTTGCGCCCTTCGTACTTTCCTTTTACCGAACCCAGCGCCGAAATGGATGTAAGTTGTTCAATATGTGATGGAAAAGGATGTAATGTATGCAAATATTCCGGTTGGCTGGAAATACTGGGATGCGGCATGGTTGACCCTAATGTGCTGGAAGCTTGTAAAATAGATAGTCAAAAATATACCGGATTTGCTTTCGGAATGGGCATTGAACGCATTGCCATGCTACGTTATGGAATCAAAGATATCCGCCTTTTCTTTGAAAATGACGTTCGCTTTCTCAAACAGTTCGAATCGGCATTGTAGTTTTTAAGCCCCTGTTTTTCTATCTTAAATTCGAGAACGCTTTTTTTAAAATCAATTATAACAACTGGCACTTTCTCTTCTTATTAAAAAGTGTCAAAATATACCAAACTCATTACATTTTCGTTTTTATTACTGTATTATTCAGGTTAACAGTAATTTAACAGAAAGAAGCAAAAATTTGCTTTAGCTGTCAATAAATTTACTTTTGCCGCGAAAAATTGTACAGAAACAATACATTTAATGAAAACAATGGAAACAAAAACAAGTCAGAATCAGATAGTTATAAAACTACATTCTGATGAACAGAAACAGAGGTTGCCACTGAATTTATTATTGTCATTGGCAGCAGGAACCATTGCCGGAGTATTAATTATTTTAGGCCTCTTTTGGGGCATTGAAAAAATTGCCGGGCTCTAGGTAAAGTAGAAAACGTTATTAAAATTTGATAAAAGCTCGTCTAAAAAACGAGCTTTTCTTTTTCCCGGTATTACTTTATAAGTATTTTCTTCTTCCGAGCCAGGTGGCAGGCGGATGTTATGCCATAAACAGGGAAATAGCCGGAAGTTTTATCCCTATTCCCCACGGCAGCTATATTATTGTCATAGCAAGAATCTGTAGGCAAGTAGGTTATTTCATTACTTTTTATGAATAATAATTAATTATTCTTCAAACCTTCGGTAATTTCCAGGGCGCACGGTATTTGGGCACTAAATAGCTGTTGGCCTGATTATCATCAATACACTGACTTTTTGCTGCATCCCAGTATAGCCTGTGGCCAATTCTGTGGGCGATATTTCCCAAATGAGCTACCCGCGCAGTATTAGCAGCAACAGTAATATTTGCATTCAGATTACAGTTACGCGTTTTTACGCCATTAACAAAATCTTTCATGTGTAGATCAAGGCCTTTACCAGACCCTTTTATAAGACCAACGCGTTCGACCAGGTCTTTGCCATTTTTCTTTTCCGGTATCACTTCCCATCCTTTTCGGTCAACTACCAATGTTCCATTATTTCCTACAAAACTTACGCCATGGTTACGGCCATAATGTCCACCATCGATTCCTGTAGCATGATCCCAAAGCATGGTGTGCCTATCAAATTCGTAAAGTACCTGCAAAGTATCGGGTGTTTCCGAAGCATCATCGGGATACGCAAATTTACCGCCCATGGCCATTACTGATTTTGGCACCGGATCGCCCATGCCATACAGCCCGTAATCGATTATATGTACTCCCCAGTCGGTCATCAGCCCTCCGGCATAATCGTAAAACCACCTGAAGTTGAAATGAAAACGGTTAGGGTTAAACGGCTTTTTGGGAGCGGGCCCCAACCAGAAATCATAATCTACTCCAGCAGGAGGTTTGCTATCCGGCTTTACCGGAATAGGTTTCATCCACCCCTGATATGCCCAAGTACGCACAGTACGTATCTGCCCCAATTTTCCGGATTTAACATAGTCCACTGCATCGCGCCAATGGGGATCGCTGCGTTGCCACATGCCCACTTGTACCACCGTGTTGTACTTTTCCGCAGCACGCTCCATAATATTAATCTCTTCGATAGAATTGCCCAACGGCTTTTCGCAATAAACATCTTTTCCTGCCTGACAGGCATAAACCATCGGTAAACAGTGCCAATGATCGGGCGTACCAATAATCACCACATCAATATCCGGCTCTTCCAAAAGCTGTCTGAAATCCTTGAATCCTTTTGGCTTTTTACCCTGAATTTTTTCGGTATCAGCCAAACACCTATTCAGCACATTTTCATCAACATCGCATATGGCAGCACATTCGGTATTAGGTTGCCTCAGAAAAGCCTGTAAATCAACAAATCCCATTCCATTAGCGCCAATAAGCCCGCAAACTAGTTTTTCGTTTGGGCTGCATGCAGCCAGAGGCATCAATGCGGCTAATCTTACACCAGCGACAGCAAGTGTCGATGTTTTAATAAATTTTCTCCTATTGCTCATTTTATTTTTCTTTACGATGCTTTCAGAATCTATTTTTCCCTATCCTAAAACTCCAGTAATGCCGGTTATTTCCAAAATTCATGCAATCACCCTAAAAAACCTTAACCCCAACCATTTCTATTCATGATTCCGAATAGGCTAAAATTAAAACTCTTTCAAATGATAACAAAATACAAACAAAGATTAACTTATATATTTGTAGAAAGCAAAAGAAATTACTTTAAGAGTCATTATACATTATACCATGAAAAGAAGAAATTTTTTAAAAAATACTGCTGTTAGCGGCATTGCTGTAGCCGGGTTTGGAAAAACAATAAACGCTGCTACCGGAAGAAAAACGCCGGTTTATAAAACAACGTTCAACCTGAAATATGCTCCTCATTTGGGGATGTTTAAAAATAACGCCGGCAATAACCTGATTGATCAGATAAAATATATGGCCGATCAGGGATTTACCGCTTTTGAAGATAATGGTATGATGAACCGCGAACCTGCCATGCAAGAGAAAATAGGAAAAACACTTACCGACCTGAATATGACTATGGGTGTTTTTGTAGTAGACAAAGGCGGAAACATGGCCAATACGCTTGCCGCCGGAAAACAGGAATATATCGACATTTTTTTGGATGGTTGCCGCAGAGCTGTAGACGTAGCCAAACGGGTAAACGCCAAATGGATGACCGTTGTTCCCGGAGGATTTGAGCGCAACCTGCCTGCTGGCATACAAGATGGCAATGTAATTGATGCTTTGCGTCGTGGTGCCGAAATTTTTGAACCCCACGGCTTGGTAATGGTACTGGAACCTCTTTCCGACTCACCCGACCTTTACCTGCGTACTTCAGAACAAACTTATATGATTTGTAAAGCAGTAAACAGCCCGGCATGTAAAATACTATACGATATTTACCACATGCAGAAAAACGAGGGGAATATTATCAACAATATCGACCTTGTCTGGGATGAGATTGCCTACTTTCAAATTGGCGACAATCCGGGCAGAAAAGAGCCTACAACAGGAGAAATCAATTACCTTAATGTATTCAAGCATATTTACGAGAAAGGCTATCAGGGTGTTATGGGTATGGAGCATGGCATTTCAGGCAAAGGAGCAGAAGGAGAAAAAAGGCTTATAGAAGCATATCGTGAGGTGGATGCATTTGAAGCTTAACTCGCTTATTATTAAAATAATAACCCTTAAAGTATAATTACAATAAGCTGAACCACAACAATCAACAGTACCATGGCTACCGGATAAACCGTTGCATAGGCTATAGAATGCGCATTGGAATCTGTCATTGAATCGGCTGCAGCCAAACCGGGTGTACTGGTCATACTTCCGCTAAGAGCACCAAAAAGTGTAAGAATATTCATTTTAAAGAATACTTTGCCAATAATAGTTGAGACTATCATCGGGACAATCGTAATTAAGCCACCCACAATAAAAAGCTTAATGCCATATTGTTGAAAAGTTTCTACAATGGATGCACCTGCACCGGTTCCCACCGCAGCCATAAAAAGTATCAGGCCAAACTGCCTGAGAAGTTGATTGGCAGGAGCTGTCATAGTCCAGACAATGGGGCCTGTTTTTCCAATTCGGCTTAAAACCAATGCCACCATCAGTACACCACCGGTTAGCCCGAGGCCAAATGAGAAATTACCAAACGTTAAATTTATCTTTCCTATTATTACACCTATTATTATGCCCAGTGCAACAGGCAGAACATCAGTATTCGACAATCTTTTTGAATCGTTACCAAAAATCCTTACAACGATTCCCATATTTGCTTTACTGCTGGCAATCATCAACTTATCGCCAAATAAAATTTTAGAATTAGGCGAAGGGGAAATATCAATACCCGAGCGGCGTATACGAGTAATAGTAGCACTATATGTGTTTAAAAGATTAATTTGTCCAATGGTTTTGTTAACAACTTCCTTATTGGTTACAAGCACCGACCGCACATCGTAACTGGGGTCTAATGGAATTTCTTCGTCAACGGGCGAACCAACAATCACTTCGAGGTGACGCAAAGCTTCCTCGGTACCAACAGCCTTAATCAAGTCACCTTTAAATAGTTTTGTTTCCGGACTTGGCGTAGCAGCTACACCATCATGCACTACTCTTGAGATTACTGCTTTGGTCATCTTCCTGATAGCCAGCTCACCAATGCTTTTACCGTCCAGATGGTCATTTTCAACCCTGAAATTCCTACGTATAATTTCCGGAAATTCATCTTTAATGCGGGCTTTGAATTTTTCTTCTGTTTCTTTTACTGATGTTCTCAGTATTTTTGGCAGAAACCTGACAAACAATATAACCCCTATCACGCCAAAGGGATAGCCAACTCCATAACCTATTGAAGATAAGGGTGATCCGGTATAATCAATGGCTGCTGCCAAACCCGGTGTACTGGTAAGCGCACCTGTAAGCAACCCTATGGCAATAAATTCATCTACACGAAATAACAATACTGCCAGGACAGTAATTATTCCGGCAATAAAAATAAGAATTATTGCAAACAGCGCCAGTTTCCTTCCATCTTTTTTAAACGATTCGAAAAAACCCGGCCCTGCCTGTATGCCGATAGTAAAAATAAACAATACTAACCCGAGATTCTGAAAATCTTTAGGGATTACCACCCCATAGTGTCCAAACAAAAGTGCCACAAAAATAATGGCAGAAACATCGAGCGAAAGGCCAAAAATTTTTATCCTACCCAGTATAAAACCGAGAGCAACAATCAAAAAAAGTGCGAAGTAACTGTTATTTAAAATTTCCATGTTAACATCCCTTTCTGTGGCGACAAAGGTAGTATTTTAGTAATGGGTATTTAAAAAACATATTGCTTTAAACCACTTTCCGAAACAATTATTTAAGGTTGAAGCAGAAAATAAAAATGCCTGTTAATACCTTTATTAAAAGATATTTATTTGTGCTTAATCCTGTTTTAATAAAAAGCTGAAATCGTCGCCGGGATGCAATTCTTTTGGTGCTTTGCCTTTTATAAAAATGCGACAGGGCCTGTTCCCTATCAGTTCCAGTTTCTTGTCTATCAGGCGGAACATAGTCCCTTCACGCAATCCGGCAACATACACGGATGGATTAATTTCAATAAACTCTTCGATGCGTTGTTCGCGTGTTTCACCGCCATGTCCTTCAGGATTTGCATCAAGATAGTGTGGGTTAATTTGAAAAGGAATCAGCCTGGTACAGTTGAATCCTTTCGGATCGATAACTGGCATATCGTTGGTCGTGCGCAATGTAGGGCAAGCCACATTTGCCCCGGCACTCCAGCCAATGTAAGGCGTACCATTATAAACCTTTTCGCGAATAGGGTTCATCAGTTTATTATCGTTCAGAAAGCGCGCAAGTTGCCAGGTATTACCCCCTCCAACAACAATAGCTTTAGCATTTGCCACCGCTTTTACCGGATTATCAAAGGTATGAATACCCACAATATGATGGCCGATTTCTGAAAACCTTTCTTCAACTTTTTCGCAATAGGCATCGAATGAAAAAGTAACAGCAGCGTAGGGGATAAACAGCGCAGTAACCGACTGGTCACCAAGGAATTTTTTAATTTCATGCTTCGGATAATCAAGATAGGGTTCTCCCTGCATGGTCGAATTACTTATCAATAGTAGATTCATTGTTAAAGTTATTTGTTACGCATAAAAGAACTATTAAAAACCATTCCGGGAAATGATTTTCAACAGGTAATTTTTATGCGTAAAGATTATCCATATCACATCCTGCAAATTCTACCAGAAAATCCGCAATTTTAGTGGTAATGGCTTCCAGGTATTTCTCTCCTTTTTCTGCCGATGCTTTCCCAGGGTTCCCAACACCGGTATCTTCGGTAACTTTGTCCCACCGGCGCGGCATCCAGGCTGTTTTATCTTGTAACCCAAGAATTTTAGATGGTTTTGCTGCTCCATTGCCTGCTTCTTCGAGCGGTAAAACCAAGTGCGGGAAATAGTGCATTATCACACTGGTTTCCATCTCTCCGGCATGATCACCTGCCTCATCAAAATAATTTGAAAGATCTGTTATTTTAAACCACTCTACCAGGCTTAACAAAACCTCCGGAAACTGCGGTTGAACTTCGCGTATCATAGGCTTAAAGTCGTTACCTCCATGGCCATTCAATAATACCAACCTTTTAATTCCCTGTCCTGCCAGCGCCTCAACAATATCTTTAAAAACAACAGTTTGTGTTGATGGCTTGGTGTGCAGGCAAAACGGAAGTTCTATTTGCCCGGGATTTTGCACCCCGAGTGGAATAACCGGCAACACCATGGTTTTTACACTCCTGCTCCAGGCCTTTTCTGCCGACTGGGCAGCTATCTGTGCTGTTTCCAGCGAATCGGTGCCGTAAGGCAAATGGTAGTTATGCGGCTCAGTAGCGCCCCATGGCAAAATCGCAATATCGTATTTTGTGTTTTTTACCTGTTTCCAGTTGGTCTCTTCCAAAATATATGGTCTCATTGTGCTATTTTATGATTACAGATTCAAAAACAATTCCTTCGTAAGGACTATCAATTCCAGCTTCGTACAAACAATACAATTTCTTATGTTTTCCCAACACCAAATCGGAATAAGCAGAAGGCCCCTCATGCAAAACCCGAATTATTTTCCAGGTTTTACCGTTGTTGCTACTGACTTTTAATGTCATGTTTGTTCTGCTATCGCTGGATGCGGGGTTCAGGAAAAGGAGCTTATTGCCATTTTTTATCGAGAGTATACTAGCCTGACAAATGGGTTCCGGCAAATTGACAATCGGCTGTATATCTCCCCAGGTGACCCCACCATCGCTGCTGTAGCTTTGTTTCCTTACCTTTTGTGTACGGTCGTAATTACGCATATTCAGCAACAACCTGCCGTCTGCAAGCTCTGCTACGGTACACTCATTTACCTGATCCTGCGGTGTTGTGCCACCCAAATGCCATGACTTTCCATGATCATCGGAATAAATTGTGTGTGAATAATATTTTTTTGTGCCAGCTTCAATATGGTCGCAAGGAATGACTAGCCTCCCGCGATATTTTTTACTGTTGAGCTGAATGCCGTGGCACGGCCCTGTGGCATACCAGGTCCAATTGAATTTTTTTACCGAAGGGGTAATTTCAAGCGGGATACTCCAACTCTCGCCATTATCTGACGAATGGCTTACAAACACCCGGCGCGTATCTTTGCTTTCGCCGTCAATTATCTGGTGTTCATGATCTTGTCCCAAATTCCATGTCATTAGTAAATAAATATCACCTGTTTGCGTATCCACAACGGGGGCAGGGTTTCCACAAACATTTTCCCCATCGTCCCACACCACTATCAACGGGCTCCAGGACTTACCATCGTTATCGGAATATTTCATCACCAGATCGATATTACCGGTATCTGACCTGCCATTTACACGTCCCTCGGCAAAAGCCAAAATACGCCCTGATGTTGTTGTTACCAAAGCAGGAATCCGAAAAGTATTATAACCTTCCATCCCGCTTTGAAAAAGATAATTTAAAACGCTATCTCTTTGATTATCAGCGACATTATTTTGTATAACCTTTCCGTTTACATTCATGCTAAAAACAACAAGCACACAACTTAAAAAAGTAATTTTTTTTATTTTAGGCATTATGAGAACTATTTTTAGTATTTCAAGTTACATAAACCCGTGCAAAACCTGCTTTCAGCAAGGCAGTTAAAACCCAAGAATGGTAAAACCAAAAGTAAGCGGTGTTAACTGCGGACCGAGGCCTTCTTTAAAAAAGGGTTGAAAATCATAGGTTGCAAACAGATTTATCCAACGGTAACCGGCACGCACCATAACTCCATACTTTAATTTCGGGGTTGAAAATGAATCCGGTATTTTCAATTTTTCCTTTTTGTCGACCCTGTATATTACTTTGGTTTGCGCACTTACCCGATAACCCATAAAAAGGCCACCCGAAAAGTAAAACCGGTCGTTATAATGTTTAACAGGAACCTGAAACTCTGCCAAAAGCGGCAGCGTTAAATAAATTAGCGACAGTTTTGAACGTTGGTTATCATTGTAGGTAAGCACAACCGGAACAATTCTGCCATTGGGCTGCCGCTCAAAAGTAGTGTTTCGGTCTAATCTGTAACCCTTAAACTGTACCCCCAGTCCCGTTACCAAACCAATAGTATTACGGTTCGCCTGCAATCCTATACTTTGCTGTATTAAATTAATATACAATGAATTAGATCGAAAAAGATTGCTTTTCATAAATTCAGTATCGTAGCCGGTATAATCAGTATTCACAAATGTGTTAAAGCCAAAATCGATACCTGCCCAGTGGCCGGTAAAATCATCCTGCCAAAAGTTAAACCCGTGTTTCGTTACCGACTTAATATTGATTTTCCGGAGCAGTACCTCAGGGTCTTTTTTTATGGGAACAATAGAATCGGATTGCTGTGCAAAAACAGGCAAATAACTGAGGATAAGCAAAAAACCTGTAATCACAGTGATTAAAAATTGTATTTCCTTTTTCGTTGACTTTCCAATATTCATTTTACTTTGAAAAGAATATTATATATAAGACAAATGTAATTTATCCAGATTGAAATTCATTTGAAAAATGAAAAAAAACAAGGAGGAAATAGTTAAATTACTATCTCCTCCTTGTAGTACCCGAGGGGGGAATCGAACCCCCACTCTGTTGCCAGAACTGGATTTTGAATCCAGCGCGTCTACCTATTCCGCCACCCGGGCTTTTTCCTGAATGGAAAATGGTTTGCAAAGCTAATTATTTCGAATCAAAATACAAACAAAAACCAGTGGTGAAAAATTACAGCCAGATGAAACTACGAAAATCACTGGCCACATAATACTATTCAGCACCATTTTGTAAGTCATATATTTCGTCGGTTTTTGGAATTTAAGTCTCTTTTTTTCAACACATTGGACATACTAATTACCTCTGGCTTGCCTATTACTTTTTCCGGAGAAAGCGGCTCGGGTTTATTTTTATTAACCTCAATAGACTCCTATTTCGGTTTTGTGATTAACTTTTCCCACTGCTCCGTATAAATTTATTTCTTTATTGAAGTTATCTGGCATTGCGGCTATCGAAGCGTTTAACCACATATCCAAACCATAAGGGCTACCGCGGAAACAAGCGCTATTCCCACAAAATAATACCAGATGTAGTGAGCATGTTCAGCGGCCTTTTCCCATTGTTCGTGGGTATTGAAAAGCCGTGGATCCGGGCAATATTTATCCAATAGCACACCACTCATTATAAACCCTAATATTGAAGAAAGGAAAGAATGCAAATGGCTGAAGCCGAGATATAAACCTTCTTCTCCCTTGGGTGCCTGCAACGAAAAATACTCCAGGTAACGAGGCGAGATAAATGTTTCGGCAAAACCCTGAAATCCGATACCCACAACCATCATAAAAGCAACGGGGTGCATACCCAGAATGGTCTGGTGTATTAAGTTTCCCGAGGCCATAAAAAGAGCTGAAACCGGCATGATCAGCATCCCAACGATCATACTGAATAAAGCACTTCGCCTGCGCATAAAGTGGGTAACAAAACCAACAGTAATAAACACAACCAAAGGATTCACGTTAGCATACCACGAGGGAGAAGCCCCCTCTCCCGCCAGCCGTAACACATATTTAGGCATAGTCGCATACATCTGGTGCTGTACCATCCAAAAACCGGTAATAATCAGAATAAGAAAGATTAAACGGGCATTCAACACAACTTTTACCAAACCTTCTACAATTTCACTTATTGTTTTTCCTTCGCCCTGATGTTGACGGCTTTTGTACATCAGAAAAACAATAATCAGCCCCAGCAACGTCATTACCGCAGAAAAATAGCTGATCCATATCAACCCTGTGTTACCCATCATTTCGCGTAACGGCTTAACAACAGTTTTACCTGAGAAAGCGCCGATATTTACCATGGCATAAAAAATACTGTAGCCACGCGCCCTGTTTGCTTTGGTAGTTTCTTTAGCTACCGTACCTGTAATTACCGATTTTATAAAAGAACCACCAATGATAATCAGCACCATAACCGGAAGTATGGCGTACTTTTGTCCTGAAACATCGAGCCCTGTAAAAACGGTTTTGTCACCATAGCTTACCAGCCCCGCCGACTCGAAGAATGTGGGTAACACACCCATGCCCAAATAACCTAAAGTAAGCAGCCCGAAAGCCAGGATAAGTGATTTTCGAAACCCGATTTTGTCGGCATAAGCCCCCGCAAAGGTGGGTAAAAAATAAAGCAACGCCTGGAAAACACCAGCAATTGCAGCAGCTTCTATATCGCCAAAACCAAGTATTCGCGACAGATAAAGCGTTATAACAATAAAAACTCCATAGTAAGCTGCCCGCTCAAAAAGCTCCACCGTATTGGCTACCCAAAACGCCTGAGAAAATCTCCAGGTTTCCTTTTTTTCTAAATTCTTTTTTGCTTTCATCGCCCCAAAATAATTAGCTTATTTGAATTGGCAAAATCCGGATATCACAGAAAGATGATGATAAATACTCGCAATACAACTTTGTTTCTTAATTTAGCCCAAAGCATTAGATCATAAATGGGACAAAGCTCAAAAGATAAAATTCTTTTTGAGGGCATTCAAAAAGATCGGTTAAAAATAAGAAATATGAAAACGCTTAAAAAACAATTAAAATGGATTTTTGTAGTGCTGATATTTTTTCTAACAATACATCAACCGGCTTTTGCACAGGATAAAGACCAGGTGCTCGATCAAAACATTAGTATTTATGCTGAAGATGAACCACTCTCTGATGTAATTGCAAAAATTTGCAAATACCTTAACATTGACTATTCATATAACTCCAATGTTCTTGACAATAAAAAGATCAGCCTGAATATTTCGAATAAACCCATAAAATTTGTGCTCGACAAACTAATGAAAGATTTTTATCTGTTGTTTGAAATCGAAAACAATATTATGGTGGTGCGCGATTATATTCCTTTAGATAAAAGTATGGAGTTCGAAAACAATGTCAACCAGTTTTTTGAAAATAACAGGGGATTCTTGTTTGACAACCCGCGAAAAAAATCTGTTATAATCAACTTTAAATCAGCGAGTAACCTTATAATTATACCGGTAACCATTAATGATTCTGACACACTCAATTTTATTCTCGACACCGGTGTGCGCCATCCAATTATAACCGAATTACCGTTTATCAATAAACTCAACCTCAACTACATGATGCCTGTACAAATAAAAGGCCTGGGTGAAGACGTTGAGTTAACTGCCTATAGATCAGGAAATAACACAATGAAAATTAATGGACTAACAGCAAGTAATCAGGAGGTTCAGATGATTATCGATGAGAATTTTCAGATTTCTCACATGCTGGGAATACCAGTACACGGGCTTATAGGTTTTAATTTGTTTAAAGATTATATTGTTAACATAAATTATTCAAATGAAAAAATAATCCTCTACAAACCAGAATATTACAAATACCGCGACCGCAAGCGCGATATCATTTTGCCACTATATTTAGATGACAACAAACCCTATGTTTTAACCGATATTTTAACTGACGATTCAACAAAAGTACCAGTAAAATTAATGGTTGACACCGGTGCCAGCGATGCCGTATGGCTATCGGAAAAATCGGATGATCGCATCAGGTACCCCGAAAAACATATTGAAGCCTTTTTAGGCCGGGGGCTTAGCGGCGACTTATACGGCATTAAAGGCCGTATAGAAGGCATCTGGGTAGGCCCGCTAATACTTTCCAAACCCATCGTAGCGTTTCCGAACTCAGAAATTATAGATCAGCTAATTACCACCAACAACAGAAACGGAACTTTAGGTGCCGAAATACTGCGGAGATTCAACGTTACTGTTGACTACCGTAACAGTCGGCTTACTTTGCGCCCTACCAGCAAAATAAAAGATGACTTCAACTACAACATGAGTGGTATGGAAATTACTAATCCAATGCCTGGCTTCCCTGTTTATACCATTACTGATATTCGGGATAATTCACCAGCATACTACGCAGGACTACAGGAAAACGACCAGATACTCTCTATCAATAGAAACAGCCATAGATCATTGGAATTGAACGATATAAACCTTCTTCTGCAAAGCCGTGAAAACCGTAAGATAAAACTGACAGTACTGCGCAACGGGGAAGAAATAAAAACGTCATTTCAGCTGAAAAAATTATTTTAATGCCACGTAATTCCCTCATTGTGGTTTTTTCGATATTGGTGTTCACCGTGAAACATTTACCATGTGTTCACGTTGAATCTTATCTGAACAAAATAGCATTCGTACGCTATAATTATAAGCCCTTAAATTTTTTAATTTGACCTAATAACAACAATTGTATTGCTATCAGCCTTTGTTTGCTCCTTTTTCCGTAATTTTGGAAAAAATAAAATAATGGACACGATGGAAATATATTCAACCCGGCAAAATAAAATATCAAGGCTTATCCACCGTGAAATGGCAGATATACTACTTAAACTTAATAAATCACATTTCCCTGGTAAACTTATAAGCGTAACAGTGGTAAGAGTAACGAAAGACCTTGGTATTGCCCGTGTTTATTTAAGTATTTTTCCTTCTGAGTTTGCCAAAGACATACTAAAAAAAATAGAGTTGAAAAACAAGCAGTTAAGAGGTGATTTGGGACACCGGCTCGGAAAATCACTAAGGGTAATTCCCGAATTACAATTTTATATTGACGACAGCCTGGATTATATTGACCATATCAACGAACTTATTCAACAGTAAACCAGGATAAACCCTTTATTTTGAATCTACCGTTTTTTATAGCAAAACGTTACCTGGTTTCAAAAAAGAAACAGAACATCATTAACATAATTTCCGCAATTTCAGTGGGCGGAATTATTGTGGGAACAATGGCGCTGGTAATTATTTTATCGGTATTTAATGGCTTTACCCAGCTTATTGGTACTTTCTACAGCAATTTCGATCCGGATTTAAAGATTACACCGGTAAAGGGTAAAATGTTCGATCCTGCTACAGCAGATTTTGAAACCATTAAAAATATGCCGGAAGTAGCCGATTTTGCTGAAATCATTGAAGATGTGGGGCTTTTAAAATACCGCAACCAGGTTTATCCGGCAATAGTAAAAGGTGTACCCGAAAACTATTCAACTTATACAAATATCGACTCGCTTATTGTAGACGGTAGCTTTCTTTTAAAAAACAATGATATTAACTATGCAGTTGTAGGCCAGGGTATTGCATATGCCCTCGGCATTCGCCCGGCTTTTACCGATGCCATCGTTATTGTTGTTCCGCGTAGCGGTGCAAAAATATCGCTTAACCCTGCAAATGCTATTAACCAGAGTTATGTTTTTCCTTCCGGAATATTTGCAGTACTGGAAGAAATTGATTCGAAATACATGATCGTTTCCCTCCCTTTTGCACGGGATTTATTCAACAGCGGCAAAAAAATATCTTCGGTAGAGCTGGATATTGCCAATGGCGAAAACATCGAAAAAGTTCAGAAAAAAATAGCACAAATATTGGGTGATAATTTCGAAATAAAAAACCAATATCAACAGCACGATCTCATTTTTAAAACAATGGAATCAGAAAAGTGGGTTGCTTACCTTATCCTGATTTTTATACTAATTATTGCCGCTTTCAATATTTTGGGCAGCCTTTCGATGTTGATCATTGATAAGAAGGACGACATTATGATACTTCGCAGCATGGGAGCCACACCAAATACTATTCGTAATATTTTTCTGCTTGAAGGTTGGCTAATTACCATTATTGGTGCCATTATGGGAACCCTGCTTGGTATTTTTCTATGTTGGCTGCAACTTCAATATGGTATAATCCAACTTACCGAAAATCAAACTTTCCTGATTTCTGCCTACCCGGTGCAACTTCGTTTAACAGACGTACTACTTGTTTTAAGCATGGTTATTCTGATCGGATTTTTTGCTGCCTGGTATCCGGTAAAATATATTTCACAAAAAAATCTTCTTCCCGGAAACATATAAAATTCTAATAAACAGCCCATTACAATATATTATTCATTTTTAAAAATCCTGATTTTAATTAGGAAAAGGTTTGAAATATTGTTATAACTTGCAGAAGTTATCGGATTTAAAATAGAGTTATTTTGAAAGCAATTGTTAAAAGTAAACCCGAGAAAGGGTTGTGGATGGAAGAAGTTCCAGTTCCTAAAATAGGCCCCAATGACGTATTATTGAAAGTGAAAAAATCGGCCATTTGTGGTACCGACCTTCACATTTACAAATGGGACGAGTGGGCACAGCAAACCATTAAAACACCTGTTACAATAGGCCATGAATATATGGGCGTTGTTGTTGAAACCGGCACAGAAGTCGACCGCGTTGCTGTTGGCGAAAGAGTTACTGTGGAAGGCCATATTTCCTGCGGATTTTGTCGGAATTGCCGTCGTGGAAGACAACACATTTGTGATAACACGATAGGCATAGGGGTTCACTGCGATGGTGGTTTTGCTGAATACATTGCCGTTCCTGCAAAAAATGTTCTTCATATTGACAATCGTATTTCAGATGAATTGTTGGCTATTATGGATCCCCTGGGAAACGCAACGCATACCGCGCTTTCTTTTCCTTTACTTGGAGAAGATGTTCTTATTACCGGTATTGGCGGCCCTATTGGCGCCATGGCTACCAGTATTTGTAAGTTTGCCGGTGCGCGTAATGTAATTGGAACCGATTTAAGCACTTACCGACGCGAACTGGCCCGAAAGATGGGCGCTACCGATGTAATCAATCCTAAAACAGAATCGATAAAAGAGGTAATGGCCAAACACGAAATGGTAGCCGGTTTCGATATAGGCTTGGAATGCAGTGGTTCTCCTTCTGCCTTTAACGACATGGTTAACCATATGTACAACGGTGGAAAAATAAGCCTTCTCGGATTACTTCCTTCCAATACACAGATAAACTGGAACCGACTTATATTCAAAGGGTTAACACTAAAAGGAATTTATGGCCGCGAAATGTATGAAACCTGGTACCAAATGGAAATGATGCTCACTTCCGGCCTTGATATTACACCGATTATCACACACCGGTTTAATGCCGACGACTTTCAAAAAGCCTTCGACATTATGGAACAGGGCGATTGTGGTAAAATAATACTCAACTGGGAATAGAAAAGGTTTTGTTCCACGTGAAAATCGCTTTGTTTTCACTAATTTAGCAGCCGACCTTAACAAGATGTAAACTGTTGAATAAAGGAGTTGTTATAAAATCTACAGGAAGCTGGTACACCATAGAAAATGCTGATGGTGAACACTTTGAATGTAAAATAAAAGGAAATTTCCGGACTAAAGACATAAAAAGTACCAACCCTGTTGCCGTTGGCGACCGTGTTACTTTTATTCTTCAGCCAACCCAAACAACCGATAATAAGCAACCCATCGGATTAATTACAGACATCGACAAACGTGATAATTATATCATTCGTCGTTCTCAAAATTTATCTAAACAGTCGCATATTATTGCTGCTAACATCGATCAGGCCTTGTTGGTTATCACTATGAATTTTCCCGTAACCACAACAACTTTTATCGATCGGTACCTGGCATCTGCAGAGGCTTACCGAATACCAGTAATCCTCATTTTCAACAAAACAGACCGCTACGATGATAAGCTACAGCTCGATATGAAAAATACAATTAGTGTGTATGAAAAGATTGGTTATCAGTGCCTTACTACGTCGGCAAAAACCCTGGAAGGTTTAGATAAACTGAAAGCAATCATCAAAGGGAAAATTAATGTTATCAGTGGGCATAGTGGTGTTGGAAAATCAACATTGATTAATATTCTGGAACCGGGGCTGAAAATTAAAACCAGCAATATCTCTGATGCCCACCAAACCGGAAAGCACACTACAACTTATTCGACCATGTACAAACTTCATTTTGGTGGCTACCTGGTTGACACTCCCGGAATAAAGGCTTTTGGTGTTTTAGATATGGAGCCATGGGAAATTTCTCACTATTTTCCTGAAATTTTCAGGTATTCGGCAGATTGCCAGTACAACAACTGTACACATACCCATGAACCGGCATGTGCCGTTAAAAATGCCGTAGAAAATGGCGACATTGCCAAATCGAGATTTATCAGCTACCTGGGATTACTGGAAACGGATGAAAAATACAGGCCACCATTTTAATGTTGATAAACCACAGTTTTTTTTAAAAGGATGACTCAATGTATCCACCCCCTATCAAACGGTCGCCGTCATAAAAAACTGCTGTTTGTCCGGGTGCAATCATTGCTTCAGGTTTTAATAATTCGACCTCTGCCCTTGATTCATTCAAAATATTTATCTTACAAGGCGTTAACTGAAGCCGATAACGCACTCTTACAGTCCACAGCGAACCCCTATTAACCTCCTCAATATCAACGAATTTATAATCTTTTATAATTATTTTTGACCGATATAAATCAGCATATTTTGCTAACACAATTTCATTAGCATCTAGACGAATTTCGGCAACAAAAAGTGGATAATTAAGGTTTATACCCAATCCGTGTCGTTGGCCAACAGTATAATTGACTATTCCTTTATGGCGGCCCAAAATATTTCCTTCGGTGTCAATAAAATTTCCGGGTAAGAATGTTATTCCTTCATTTTTTAGAAAATCGCGATAATTTATACCGTTCGTAAAGCAAATTCCCAAGCTGTCTTTTTTTTCACTGATCGATAAAAATCCTCGTCTTTTTGCTATTTCCCTTACTTCTTTTTTCAGGTAATTGCCGAGTGGAAAAACCACCCTCTTTAGTTGTTCAGCATCTAAGCCCCACAAGAAAAAACTCTGGTCTTTATCCGGATCGGCACCTCTGAATAAATACCTTTTATTGTTTACATAACCGGTGCGCACATAATGCCCGGTTGCAATGCTTGCTATTTTATCTTTTAAAGCAATTTTCAAAAGATGTTTAAATTTAAATTTGGGATTACACCATGAACACGGAAACGGAGTTTTCCCTGCTTTGTATTCTTCAATAAATCTGGTTATTACTTCTTCTTTGAACTCCGCCCTCAAATCAATCTTTAAGTACCTGATATTCAAATGATTACATGCATTTTCTGTCGAGAAATTATTTTCAAATTCTTGTTTATACTCATCTGTTAAAACGAAGTTTATTCCCGTTACATCAAAGCCTCTTTCTTTCAGTAGTACTGCGCTGACAAAGCTGTCCACCCCGCCACTCATGCCCAGCAGAACTTGCTTATCCATTTTTCTTACCGTGAAAATAATTATATACAAGCACAGCTTTTGATTTACCTATGCTTTTACTTAGTTCATCAAATGTTTGTTGCTTTATAAACTTAACAGATTTATAATCAGATAGTAACCTTTTTACTGTTTTATCCCCTATCCCATTTATCGTATTAAGTTCTGATGTAGCAAAAACTTTAGAACGCTTGTTACGATGAAATGTGATACCAAATCGGTGTGCTTCATCGCGCAATTGTTGAATGAGGCGTAATGACTCGGAATTTTTATTGAGATACAACGGAACCGAATCATCCGGAAAATAAATTTCTTCCAATCTTTTAGCTACACCTATTATTGATATTTTTCTTCGTAAATCAAGTGTTTCCAGTGCTTTTAACGCCGAAGTTAACTGTCCTTTACCTCCATCTATAATAATAAGTTGGGGTAACGGTTGCTCTTCATCCAGCATTCTTTTGTAACGCCGGTAAACAATCTCTTCCATTGAAGCAAAATCATTGGGGCCCTCTACTGTTTTTATATTAAAATGACGGTATTCCGACTTTTTAGGCTTGGCATTTTTAAAAACCACACAAGCAGCTACCGGCTGTGCCCCCTGCAGGTTACTGTTATCAAAACATTCTATATGAACAGGCATTTCAGAAAGTTGCAGATCTTTTTTAAGTGTAGCAAGAATACGTTCTTCTCTTATTTTAGGGTTCCGCAGCACTGCCTGCTTTTCTTTTTCGAGCCTGAAATACTTGGCATTTCTTTGAGATAGCTCCATTAAAGCTTTCTTATCACCTCTTTTAGGCACTTTAAAAACTACATTTTCAAGAATATTATCCAGCTCAAAAGGCACAATTATTTCCTTTGCATCACTGAATATTTTTTGTCTGATATCCGCAATTCCAAGCAATAACAACTCACTTTTACTTTCGTTTAGCGCCTTTTTTATCTCCAAAGTAAATGTTTGCACTACTGCCCCCTTTATTACTTTCAAATAGTTAATAAAGGCATATTTTTCATTTGTTTCTATAGTAAATACGTCAACGTCAGAAATGGTTGGAGAAACCACTGTTGACCGGCTCTGATAACGTTTCAGCGAATCGTATTTTTCCTTTACTTTTTGTGCCTCTTCGAAATCAAGTTTTTCAGAAAGCCTTTTCATTTTATGGTCTAAATGCCGGATAACGCCTGAAATATTACCCTTTAAAATATTAGTAATATCAGTAATTCCTTCATTATATTTTTCCTCTGAAATATGTCCTTCGCATGGGCCGGTACAGTTTCCTATGTGGTATTCAAGGCATACTTTATATTTTTTTGCGTTTATGTTTTCCTGTGTCAGAAGATAGTTACAGGTGCGCAATTTATATTCTGCCTTAAACAGCTCAAGCAAAGTACGAACGGTATATACAGAAGTGTACGGCCCAAAATATTTTGATCCGTCGCGAACCAGATTTCTCGTTTTAAAAACTCTTGGAAAAGGTTCATTTTTTATACAAATCCATGGGAAACTTTTATCGTCTTTTAACTGAATGTTATAACGCGGCCTGTATTTTTTAATCAGATTGTTTTCCAATAAGAGTGCATCCTGTTCAGTTTGAACCACCAGATGCTTAATATCGGCAATATTTCTTACTAATACAGCTGTTTTACGGTGTTCGTGTTGCTTAGAAAAATATGATGAAACTCTTTTCTTTAAATTTTTTGCCTTTCCGATATAAATAATTGTTCCCTTATCATCAAAAAACTGGTAAATACCGGGTTTATCAGGCAAAACAGCTATTAGGGTTTTTAGAAATTCTATTTTGATATTTTTGGTCGTATATTTCAATTACTGATAAGTTACCAAAATCTGTATATCGTGGCTTTTTACCTCGTCTTTCATGTCTGTTTTAATAAATTCCAGATCGCATACAAAGCTAAAATAAACTTTTTTCACACCTATTTTCCTTACTATTTCCAGTGCTGCTTTTGCTGTCCCACCGGTTGCAAGCAAATCGTCGTGAATTAAAACAATATCATTTTCATTAATGGCATCGCGGTGCATTTCCACCTGATCTTCACCATATTCCAGCGTATAAGTTTCGCTAATAACTGGTGCCGGAAGTTTTCCACGCTTTCTGATAGGCACAAACCCGGCTCCTAATTTCGCAGCTATTGCTCCTCCAAAAATAAAGCCTCTGGCTTCCATTCCCACCACTTTAGTTATTCCTCTGTTTTTAAAATATCCGCTAATTTCATTCACTACAAAATTAAAGGCTTCCTTGTTTTTCATCAAGGTTGTCAAGTCTTTAAAGCCTATCCCCTCCTTTGGATAATTGAGTATTTCTCTTATCTCTTTTTTTAAATCCATTTTATTTATTTTGTTCCACGTGAAACATTAACGCCCAAGCATAACCAAAAGGACATTAATGTCTGCCGGAGATACTCCGGAAATTCTTTTTGCCTGGCCTATGGTTTTTGGCCTGATTTTTTCAAGTTTCTGCCGGGCTTCTGTTGATATAGATTTTAATGTACTATAATCAAAACGGTTATCAATATTTATGTCTTCGAATCGATTTAATTTTTCGGCCAACAATTTTTCGCGGTTAATATATCCTTCGTATTTTATTGCTATTTCTGCCCCTTCAATAATTTCGGTCCTGCGGTCGCCAGGCAACCTCTCCAGAAATGCTTTAAACGGGGCAAGGGGTTCAATCAAATCAAATACAGAAATCTGAGGGCGTAAAATAAGATCAAATAACTTAACACCCTGGCTCAATTTAGTTGTCCCTTTTCTTATAAGTACCTCATTTACAAACTGTTGCTTTACGCTAAAGTTTCGGGTAAAGGTTATTATTTCTGAAATTATGTTCATTTTTTCCCGCAATAAATTCATGCGTCCTACAGAAGCAAGTCCTAATTGATATGATTTTTCTGTTAAACGGGAATCGGCATTGTCCTGTCGCAACAAAATTCGAAACTCCGCCCTACTGGTAAACATTCTATAGGGCTCATCAACTCCTTTTGTTACAAGATCATCTATTAAGACTCCTATATAGGCTTCATTTCGTTTTAATACGAAAGCATCACCTGTACTATGGCAATTGATATGAGCATTAATTCCGGCCATAACACCTTGTGCAGCAGCTTCTTCGTAGCCTGTTGTGCCATTAATTTGCCCGGCAAAAAACAAATTTTTTATCTTTTTAGTCTCCAGGGTATAATCTAATCCTGTTGGGTCAAAATAGTCGTATTCGATGGCATATCCCGGACGAAAAATTTTAGCCTTTTCCAATCCTGGTATCTGGTGTAATGATTCATATTGTATTTCCCATGGAAGCGAAGAGGAAAAGCCATTTAAATAATATTCCACCGTATTCTCCCCTTCAGGTTCCAGAAATAACTGGTGTTTTTCTTTTTCAGCAAAAGTAACCAACTTCGATTCAATGCTGGGACAATAGCGTGGGCCTGTACTTTGAATTGTTCCGTCGAACATCGGTGAATCATCGAAACCTTTTTCCAACGCCTTGTGCACGTTTAAATTTGTATGTGTAATCCAACATGAAAGTTGTTTTAACTTGCTTTCTGTTCCAGGAAGGTAAGAAAACTTATAGTGGCCTTTTTCGCCTTTTTGCTCTGTTAGTTGCGAAAAATCTATTGTTCTGCCATCAATACGTACCGGTGTACCTGTTTTTAACCTGCCGGTAACAAATCCTAATTCTTTTAATTGATCTGAAATGTGATAAGAAGCAGCCTCTCCTATTCTTCCGCCCGTTATTTTTGTTTGTCCGATGTGCATCAAACCGTTTAAAAATGTCCCATTGGTAAGAATTACCGTTTTAGCCTTTATTTTTATCCCTAAACCAGTTATAACGCCTTTTACCTCATTTTTATCTATAATTAGCTTGTTTACAACGTCTTGCCACAAGTCGAGATTATCAATATTTTCCAAAGTTAGCCGCCAAAGTTCTGTAAACCGAAAACGATCGTTTTGTGCCCTTGGACTCCACATGGCCGGTCCTTTCGATCGGTTTAACATTCTAAATTGAATGGTGGTTTTATCTGCTATTATTCCCGAGTAACCACCAAGTGCATCTATTTCCCTCACTATCTGTCCTTTGGCTATACCACCCATTGCCGGATTGCAGGACATCTGGGCGTACTTAGTCATATCCATGGTGATGAGTAAAGTTTTAGATCCCAAATTTGCTGCTGCTGCTGCTGCCTCACATCCTGCATGGCCACCACCTACAACGATTACATCATATATTGGCATCATAACTTAATCTCCTCAAAATCAACCATTTTTAAATAGTAATTTTCCTTTTCGCGCATTATTTCTTTTTCTTCTTTCATTTTATCATTATAACCGATCAAATGCAAAACACCGTGAAAAATAACTCTTAACAATTCTTGCTCAACTTTTGTTTGATAAATTTTTGCATTTTCAATAACTCGGTCATAACTAATAAAAAGATCTCCTGATATGATGTTGTTTTCTACATAATCAAATGTAATAATATCGGTAAAATAATTATGGTTAAGGTAGGTTTGGTTCATTTTTAAAAGGTAGCCGTCTGAACAAAAAATTATACTGATGTCGCCTTTCGATTTTAACTCATTATCAATCAGCTTTTTAAGGTAATAATTTATTTTGTCTACATCTATTTTCAGGGGTTTAATATCCTCATAAAATAATTTTGTTTTACCCATTATTAATCTAGTTTAAACCGAATAAGGCTTTTGTTCTTATCAAATTCAACTTGGTCGCAACAACTCTTTATAATATGAATTCCACGGCCCGATTCTTTTGTTATATTTTCAGGCAGAGTCGGATCACTTATTTTATCTGAATCAAACCCTTGTCCTTCATCGATAATTGTAACGTGCAAAGTTGATTTGTTAATTTCTACTTTTATACAAACCTGCTTTTCTTTGTTATACCTGTTTCCATGCTGAATGGAATTTACTACCGCTTCTGATACACATAAAAGTACTTTGTTAAAGCACTTATCGGGTAGCTTATTTTCCTCAAAAACTTCACTTAAAAAACTTCGTAATTTTTTTAGTTCGCTTGTTTCCGATCTTATAATGAGTATTTTATGAGGAGTTACCAAGGTTATTTTTCAATATTATTTATATATTGTTTATACTTATTTCTGTAAAAATTGTTCAGCTGGTGAGCATTTTTATTTAAATACTCAATGGTTAAATTTTCATCTTTTTTATAATCAAAAAATTTAAGTGGATTGCTGTAAAAATCATCAGCTGTTTTTGATTCTCTTTTATCTTCAAAATCACGTTCTATTTTAGCCTTTTCAGCCTCTAAAAGCCGGGTTGTTATTTTATTTTGGCGAGCCAGTGTTTCTGCATTTATTGATCTATTAATCAACTCTTTACGGTTTTTTTCAAGCATATCATCTATTTCCTGAAGCATTTTTCTTGCTCCCGAACCAACCGACCCATCGTGCATCATTTCGCGCAACATTTGTTGCATCATTTCATGCTGCATTAAGCTTTTACCCATCTCTTTGTTCATTCCATTCATTTGTCCATTCTTCATCTGATCTATCATCTTTTGCAGCTGCTGGCGAATATTTTCTGCTTCTTTCTTTAGTAATTTCATGCCTGGTTTTCCATTTCCCGGATTTTCGCATTGTTGATTTCCTTCACTGGCCTTTGCCATTTGTTTTTCTAAATTTTCAAGTGCTTCGTTTAGCAATAATGCCAGATTGTTTATTGCTGTTAACACAAACTGCTGGCTCGCCAATGTATTAGGTAAAAGACCCTCTTCCATTTGTTTTCCTGCTTTGTCAAGATTTATTTCCATAGAAAGCAATTCATTGTTGATAGTGTTGGATATTTGTTCTGTTCTTTTTGCCAGCGCATATAAAGAGTCGCGAACAATTGTACTTTGATCTTTTATCCTTTTTTGTTCTTTATTTAAATTGTTTAACAATGGGTCGTTTACTGAAATATTTTGTAAATCAGTTAATACCGACTCTTGTGAAAACGATAGGTAAACTAAATTGCTCAGTATTTGCCTTAGGTTTTCTATGTTCTCCATATTCTCCTGCTGCGTATTCATGTCGAGCATTTGCTGCATTCCGAAAGCAAGATTTTTAAGTTTTTCCGATGTTTGTTTAATGCTTTTTCCCGATTTCTTTTTATTACCCTTTTCCAATTGAGACTGACTTTCTTTGAAGCTTTTTTCTACGTCATCAAATTCTTCACTAAAATCATCAAATTTCATGGGTTTTTTCAGTTCTTTATTTAATTCCAGCGCATCTTTTATTTGATTTTCAGCTTTTTGAACACTTCTCTGATTTTCGACAGATTTTTCTTTAGACTTTTCAAAATCTCTGTTTTCTTGTATTTCATTTGCAAGCTTTTCTTCTTCATCAGCAACTTTATTAATCTGATCTATTGCATCCTGAATTTTTTGTTCCACCTTCATTTTACGTAAAATTTCAAGATTTCGGTCTAGTTGCTTTTGTAAATCTTCATAAGAAAGCTCCATTTGTTCCGATAAGTTGTTCAGTTGCTTACTGTTAAATTTTTCTGTCAGTTTATTAAATTCTTCAAGCAATTTTTTTAATTCATCAGTAAAAACATCTTCCAGTAATTCTTCTATTTGTTTCTGTTTTTCAATCATTTCCTGGCTTTGTTCGCCATAAGAATTCATAAAATTATTCAGACTTTGATTGTCCTTTTTTATTTGATTATACAGTTGTTCAAGTTTATTTTGTTTGGAAACAATATCATTTACCATTTGAGATTTTTCCCAATCGGAAATATTGGTATCCATATTTTTAATCTGAAGGTCGTTAAGATCTTTTTGGATTTCCCTGGCAAGTTTGCGGCTTTCGTCTAAGTTTTTCTGTAATAAATCAAACTGTTCTTTATCTTTTGCAAGTATTTCTTCTTTATTTGGAATTTCAAATATAAAATTATCTGAAGTAGTTGTTTTATAGTTATTTATAACATCATTATCGGTTACCGAAAAATAGTAGTTTACTGTTCCTTCTTCTATTTCTAAATTGTTAAAATCGAAGGTAAAATAAAAATCCTGATCAGCCATCGATCGAACAAAAGGAATAGCTATCACTGAATCTTCGTTATTAATATTATAATGGAATTCTAGTTTTGTAAAACCATAATCATCACCTATTATACCTTTGAAAAAATAACGTGTTAATTTTGAAGAATCTTCAATTTGTTCTATTTGTATTTCTGGAAAAATATCAGGTATTACTTCAATATGATAGGTTAAAGCCAGCTCCTTGCCAGTAAGGTTATTTTCAATAAAAACATTATAACTTATTGATTTATAGAATTTTTTATTGATGTAAAAAACATTTTTATTTTTTTCAGCCATAATTTTTACAGAATCGCCGGTAACTATAAAAACAGAATCTATATCGATCCCTGAAAAAGTCCAGTTAATTTCAGTACCGTTTGGCACCTGCAAATCACCTATATTTTCGAATACTTGTTTTCTTAATCCTGTATAACCAGGTGGTATAATTGTAGTTTCAAAATGCGTTAATCCGGGCTTTGGCAACAATTCTATATTATGTATATCCGATTGGTATCTTAAGTCGGTAAAATAAAACTGTACCGGATTTACCACAGATACCATTTCATAAGTAAATTTTCCGATTCCGGTATTTTTCATAAGATAATTGTTACCTGCTATGTTAATGTAAACCATTTGCGGTATTTCTGATCCGGAAGTTGCTGCTTCTATAATCAATGATTCTCCTTTTTTTACTTTTAAAGAGCTGTTAACCAAAGAAAAAGTAAATGGAGCAGGTTTGGTAAAGTGCGTATTGTAATGAACAATTCGATTAGCTGATTCAGTAAAAATTGCCTTATTTGAAACAAACATTGCCAAAGTAATTACTACACTTATTAAAAAGTAAATAAGTACCATTTTTATATTCTTGAACTGAACCGCCTTATTAAAATCGAAAATTTTTAATTGTTCAACCTTTTGATCTATACTGGCAAGAAGCAGATCATCGGAATAAGCATTTTCATGTAAACCTGAGAGCTCTATTACATTCAATAATTTATCGCCAATGCCTGAAAAATGATTCTGAATAAGCTTAGTGGTACTTTTATCATCAATAGGCCTTAGCACGCGAAATAATTTAAGCAAAGGAATTCCTATAAATTGTATAATCAACAGCAGACAAAAAACAAAGAATCCAAAAAATACTATTTTTCTTATTTCAGAAGGTAAATAAATTAAATATTCTATCAACGAAAATACTGTAAATACCAGTAAAACAATAAATAAGGTTAATATAAACCCCTTTAATAACTGATAAGTATAATACTTCAGACGGAATGAATTTAGTTTATTAACAAGTATGTTGAAATTTTCTGTCATCAAACTCAAAATATTAAAATTCAATACTTTTAAATAGCTGCCATTGTTTATAAAGCGTCAATAATATGATAAAAAAACAAAAGTAATCTTTTATAATAAAATTTGTTTTCTTCCTTTTTTTATTCATATAACTATCACCGTTTTTAAAAACAAATTATTTAACGCAAAATAAATGACTAAGTATAAACAAAAAATTAACCTGTTTATTTCTAATTAAAGTAAAGCATAATAGTAATTAACAGTTGTTAGAAAAGACCATTATTTTATTTATTATTAACTATTTACTTTAATAAAAATTGTTAATACACTTTCTAAAAAAAAGTTGGCAAACTGCTTAAAAATTATGACAAATAGAAATTAACCGGTTTTAACAGAACATATAAAGTATTATTAATTTTATATTTGTTTTATAAATAAATAATTTATATACCCATTTTGAAAATACTTCTGATAGAAGACAATTTATTGAACCAAAAAGTTGTAATATACTATCTAAATAAATTGGATTGTTTTGTTACTGCTGTTAAAAATGGTTATGAAGCATTAGACAAAATAAAAACGGAAAAGTTTGATCTGATTTTAATGGATATTATGCTGCCTGGAATTAATGGGTATGATACTACTAGAAAGATAAGAGAGTACGAAACAGAATTAAAAGTAGAAAAAAGAATACCCATAATTGCTTTAACTGCAAATACTTACGATAACGATAGAGAAAAATGTATGGAAGCGGGGATGAATGATTATCTTGAAAAACCTTTTACTTCTGAACAATTACAGCAAATAGTCTTAAAGTTTATTTAAATTAATTGTATGAATGACGATATCGACATAAGGAACCAAAATTTATCCCAAAATGATCTGGAAATGGATAAAAAGCTGCGTCCGTTGTCGTTTCGTGATTTTAACGGACAAAAGCAGATAGTCGAAAACCTCGAAATTTTTGTTAAAGCTGCTAAAATGCGTGGCGAAGCTCTGGATCATGTTTTACTTCATGGCCCACCGGGACTTGGAAAAACAACACTTTCTAATATAATTTCAAACGAAATGGGTGTGGGTTTAAAAGTTACTTCGGGCCCTGTTTTAGATAAGCCGGGAGATTTAGCAGGATTGCTTACCAACCTTGATGAACATGATATTCTTTTTATCGATGAAATACATCGTTTGTCACCCATTGTTGAGGAATATCTTTACTCGGCAATGGAAGATTTTAGAATAGATATTATGATTGATAAAGGGCCTAGTGCACGGTCGGTACAGCTTGAATTGAACCCTTTTACGCTTATTGGTGCCACTACCCGATCAGGATTACTTACTTCACCACTAAGAGCAAGATTTGGTATTAAAGCTCACCTGGAATATTATGATGCTGAGGTTCTTACAGGTATTGTAAAACGTTCGGCAAAAATTCTTGAAGTAAATATTACAGACGATGCTGCACAGGAAATAGCCTTTAGAAGTCGTGGAACTCCGCGAATTGTTAATGCCCTTTTGCGTAGGGTGCGCGATTTTGCCCAGGTAAAAAGCGATGGACAAATAGAAATAGAAATTACATGTCACGCCTTAAAAGCACTAAATATAGATGCACATGGGCTCGATGAAATGGATAACCGCATTTTGGTTTGTATTATTGATAAATTTAAAGGCGGACCGGTAGGTATAACAACCATTGCTACGGCAGTAGGCGAAGATAGTGGAACTATTGAAGAAGTATACGAACCATTTCTTATAAAAGAAGGTTTTATTAAACGAACACCCAGGGGACGGGAAGTTACCGAATTAGCTTATAAACATCTCGGAAGAATAAAATATAAAGATAACCCTACTTTATTTTGATGGAACAAAAGTAACCTCAAATATCCTGGGCCACAGTTTTCCGGTAATATAAAAATGACCGTTTTGCGAATTGTAGGCTATACCGTTTAAATAATCTATACTGTTATCAGAAATGTTGTACAAATCAATTATACCAGCCATATTGATTTCTTCAATTATTTCTCCTGTCTTTTCATCGATTAATACAATTGTATTTGTAGTATAAATATTGGCGTAAATTTTTCCGTCAACATATTCTAGTTCATTTAAAAATCCCATAAAACCAATATTATTGGCTACTTGTAATTTTTTTACTGTTAAAAAATTATCAGGATCCAGCCATATCAACTGATTGGTTCCATCGCTCATAATCAGATGTTTACCATCGTTTGTTAGTCCCCACCCCTCTTTTGATGCATATTGAAAACTGTCAATCAACGAAAAAGTATTTAAATCATATACAAAACCTTTTTGTGCATGGTAGGTAAGCTGGTAAATTTTATCGCCCAAAATGGTAATTCCTTCACCAAAGTATTTATCATCTATTTTTAATGATTTTACAGGATTACCCGTATTAACATTTATTTGGTAAAGATGCGATTTACCGTATTCACCCGTACCTTCGAATAGTTTTCCATTGTGAAATTCAAGTCCCTGCGTGTAAGACGTGGTTAAATGAGGAAAAGAATTGATAACCCGATAGGAATATTTTACCGGTACTTTTGATGAAATAACTTTAATAGATTTACTTCTGGTGTTGCTTTTACCATCAGTTTTTGTAGCAACTACCTTAAAAGTAATATTACCAATTTTATTGATTGTAATATCATTAACTGTAAAATTAAGTTCCCGGGTTTCTGTAACCAACTCGTTATTTTGAAAAAGCTGGATGTTTTCTATTTCGCCGTTTTTTAGTTTAGTAATTACTTGTACTGAAATTTTTTCACCACGTACATAACTTGCTTTTTGGGGCTGAACAGTAATTAAACTAACCGGTTTGCGCGATTTGTTGCCTTTGTTAGAACATGATATAAATATGATTAATAAACTGAAAATCACCAGTATCGGAAAAGCAAGCTTTTTCATTTGTTCTAATTTTCTTTTTCAGTTTCAAAGATAAAACTAATAGGCAAACGTTGTTTGTCAAAATCATTTTTTCAATGTAAAGGAATATTATCTTTGTTGAAATTTTAATAATTTGAGTCAGTATAAAAAATTAGCCAGCGATACCGTAATCTATGGAATGAGTAGCATAGTGGGGCGCTTTCTGAACTGGTGGTTAATGCCATTGTATGTTAATTTATTTGCTCCTGAAGTCTATGGTATAATTACCAATTTGTATTCGTATGTGGCTTTTTTTATGGTTTTGCTTACCTATGGTATGGAAACGGGCTATTTCAGGTTTGCTGCCCATAATACCGATTCGGAAAAAGTATATTCTACCTCTGTTATTTCTCTTATTTTCAGTTCTTTATTTTTTGTTTTAGTAATTTTTTTATTCAGAGGAAAAATAGCAACTCTTATACAATATGGCGACCATCCGGAATATATAAGTTGGTTAGCTATTATTCTTGCAATTGATGCTTTTACGGCTATTCCGTTTGCGCGGTTGAGACTGAAAAACAGGCCTGTAAAATTTGCTTTTATCAAAATATGCAATATAGGTTTTAATATCGGGTTCAATTTATTTTTTCTTCTTTTATGCCCGAGAGTATTAGAGAATAATCCCGGTTCGTGGCTTAAAATTTTCTATTCACAAGAAATAGGTATTGGCTATGTTTTTATCTCAAACCTGTTAGCATCGGCGCTAACTTTAGTAATGTTGCTTCCAGAACTTTTGAAAGTAAAATTGAATTTTGATAAAAAACTGTTGTCGAAGTTGTTGCGCTATTCACTACCTATTTTAGTCGTTGGCCTTACCGGCATCATCAACCAAAATATCGATAAAGTTCTTATCCCCTTCCTTATCCCCGAAAGCGGTCATCCCATGCAACAACTGGGTATTTATGGTGCCGGTGTAAAAATAGCAGTTCTGATGAATATGTTTATTCAGGCATTTCGTTATGCCTTCGAGCCATTTTTCTTCTCAAAAAAGCAAGATGTTGACGACAAACAGGTGTATGCCATTGTTATGAAATATTTTGTGGTTTTTGGGCTAATTATATTTCTTGGAATGATATTCTATATCGACCTTGTAAAATTGATCATTCCTGTGGAATATTACAAAGGATTTAACGTAGTACCGATTATTCTAATGGCCAACCTCTTTTTTGGTATTTACTTTACTCTTTCGCTGTGGTACAAACTAAAAGACATGACCCGATACGGGGCTTATATTTCTATAGCTGGTTCTTTTATTACAGTTTCTCTTAACTTTATACTTGTGCCCAAAATAGGTTATATGGGTTCTGCCATAGCCATTTTTACCTGTTTTTTTATGATGATGGTTATTTCCTATGTTCTGGGGCAAAAATACTACCCCATACCCTATCCTCTAAAAAGAATTTCTTCTTATTTTCTTTTAGCCATAGCGATGTATATAATTTCATTGTTTACCATCAAATTAGGTAAAATAGAAAAATATAGCTTAAACACTATTCTCTTGGTTATTTTCCTTTTAGTGGTATATAAACAAGAAAAAAATGACATAAAACAATTATTTAAAATCAGTAAAAAAAGGCATAGGTAAAAATCATTTTAAAAGCAACCATATTCAGAAATAAGTATCAAAAAGTATTAAATTTGTTAGGTGTTTTAATTACAATCATAAATTAATTCGATATAAATATACAAACAGAGAAATCAGGATATTATTCAACTTCTTAAAAAACAAATATTTATTATCAGGTAATTGATTATGAAATTTGATAAATTGGCTAATTAATTTGGCAATTTGCAAACTAGAAAATAGTGGGCAATTTTATTACCCGGTAGAAAAATAATTTCATTGGCCAGTTAAAATTTAAAAGAATGAAAAATACGAACAATAATATAATTGCCCTCGCCAGTGACCATGCCGGATTTGAGCGAAAACAAACAATAATCCGGCATTTTAAAGAAAAAGGTATTCCTTTTATAGATTTAGGGTGTTATACTTCCGAAAGCTGCGATTACCCCGACTTTGCCCATAAAATTGGCGAAGCTATAGACAAAGGGAAGTATAAAACCGGAATTACTTTTTGCGGATCGGGACAGGGCATAAGCATTTCGGCTAATAAACATCCCAATGTGCGTTCGGCGGTATGCTGGTGCCCGGAAATTGGCATATTGGCCAAACAACATAACAACGCCAACATTTGTGCAATACCCGGCCGCTTTGTTACCGACGAAGAAGTTATAGCTATAGTTGATGCTTACCTGAATGCTACATTTGAAGGAGGAAGACATGCAAACAGAATAGCCAAAATACCGATTTTAAAGTAGATGCAAAGCTTGAAAAATATATTTTTAGATGACTCCCGGATCGCTTTTAATAAAAAACACCGAAAAACTATCAACTTTAATATCGGGCGTTACGACGATGCCGTAAAAGTGGGAAAACAGCGCTATGCTAATTTTGAATTAGCTAGAAAAAGGGCATCGTGGATTAAAAGTCAGGTGGTGGCTAATCCTGTTAAATATCTCATTCAGTTCGAAGAAAATGCCCTCAAAAATAACATCGATGTTGTTTGGGCGAGAGATGGGCAAGAAGCAGTAGAAACTATTCTGAAAGTTATAAAAGAGGCCGGAGGGCAAACGGTGGTAAAAAGTAAATCGATGATTTCAGAGGAAATAGAACTCAATGAAAATCTCGAGAAAAATACGATCGAATCAATAGAAACCGACTTAGGCGAATTTATTGTACAAGCAGCAGGAGAAAAGCCTTACCATATTTTAACGCCTGCCATGCACAAATCGAAAGAAGATGTGGCAGCGCTTTTTAGTACAAAATTTTCTACACCACAAGATGCTACTCCTCAGCAGATTACCGGTTTTGTACGCCAACTGTTGCGAAAAAATTTTTCATCGGCTGAAGTAGGCATAACCGGTGCTAATTTTCTGGTTGCCGATATTGGCGGTGTGGCTCTTACCGAAAACGAAGGAAATGGAATGATGTCAGTGGCATTTCCTAAGTTACACATTGTTATTGCAGGTATCGAAAAAATTATACCCTCGGTCAACGATTTATCGTTGTTTTTTCCACTATTATCAACAATGGGAACAGGGCAACAGATAACGGTTTACAATTCATTAATTAGCGGCCCTAAAAAGCCGGGAGAAAAAGATGGCCCCGAAAAGATGGTGGTAGTTTTACTCGACAATAATCGCACAAAACTGGCCAACGAGAAAGAGCACTTTAAAGCGCTGAAATGTATCCGCTGCGGTGCATGTTTGAATGTTTGCCCCATTTATAAAAATGTGGGAGGACACACTTATAACACTATCTACAGCGGGCCAATCGGATCTGTTATTACGCCGTATTTAAAAGATTTCGATCAATTTAACCACCTTTCTTATGCCTGTACCGTTTGCGGAGCCTGTACAGAAGCCTGCCCCGTAAAAATACCGCTTCACGACTTACTTTTACTGAACCGCAGAAAGAGCGTGGAACAACGATTGGAACCAATCTTCTGGAATATGGGAATGAAGGGTTACGAATGGGCTTTCAAAAAACGTAATAACCTTGATATGGTTGGTGGTAAAACAAAAAATATTTTACTTAAATTGAGCAGCCAAATACTTGGCCCCGATAAAAAAGTACCTCGTGTGGCAGCTAAATCATTTAGTAAAAACCGGAAACAAAAATCATAAAAATTATGTTATCGAATACCTGTAAATATGCGTTGCGTGCTTTAATTTATCTCGGGAAATTTTCGCAGGACGATAAACGGATAGGGATAAAAAAAATTTCGAATGACCTGAATCTTTCATCGCCATTTTTGGGGAAAATACTTCAAAATCTTGTAAAACAAAAGCTACTTGTTTCTACAAAAGGCCCAAATGGTGGCTTTGCTCTTGGTAAAAAAGCGCAAGACATTACTCTCTGGGATATTGTTACCAAAGTTGATGGAGAAGAATTCTTTATCAATTGTCTTATCAGCCTGGAACCCTGTATTTCACATGATTCTTCGAAGCCTTTGTGTCCGGTACATGCGCAATACAACAAACTACGAAATGAAATAGCCGCTTTTTACAAGGAAACAAGCCTGGAAACCATTAGCCGCGACATTGATAAATACGAAGATCTCGTGAAACTTTAAAACAGTTTTTCCCATTTTTTGCCCGAAATAAAAATGCGATAAAAAAATAAAGCCACTATTACACCGGAAAAATTAGCTAAAAAATCAAAAAAATCACTGCTTCTTGTAGCAGAAAAAGTATGCTGAATGGCTTCCAGCAGTGCACTGCAACTTATAGATACTATGGCAGCCCAAAGGTAGTACTTACAATGTAATTGTTTAAATGGCCGGACCAGCAACAGGCAAAAAATAAAAAATAGAGAAAAATGAATGATTTTATCGAAATGAGGAAAATGCAGAAACGATTTTACAGGCAATTTCTGAGCAGGAAGAAAAAGGCCATAACAAATTAAAGCTAACCATAATGCAGGCTTCCAGAAATTAATTAATTTTTTGGGCATCACAAATAGAAGTTTTATGGCCAAAGTTCCAATTTTTTCAACACAATTATCCAAAGAAACGTTTAATAAAAGGATTTTATTTTTTTTGCGGGCTCTAATTTTCTTTCTGAAAACATAAAAATTGTAATCCGGAGTGGCAGGCATTTACATCCATATTCCTTTTTGCAGGCAGAAATGTTACTATTGCGATTTTTACAAAACAGTAAACAATGCACTGAAAGCTCCCTTTATGTCGGCGGTAGCTAAGGAAATAGAGCTGCGGAAACATGAGCTGGCAGGCGAAATGGTGGATACACTTTACTTTGGAGGCGGAACACCATCTGTTTTTTCGCTGAGGGAAATAAAAACGATTATTGATTTTCTTCGTGAACAGATGCTTTTTTCAGATACGGCTGAAATAACAATCGAAGCCAATCCTGATGATTTAACAACTGGTTACTTAAAAGGATTACTTGATACAGGAGTAAACCGTTTAAGCATGGGAATACAGTCGTTTAATGATGAATTGTTGAAGAAAATGAACAGGAGGCACAATGCAAGCCAGGCAATTAAAGCGGTTGAAGAAGCAGAAAAGAGTGGATTTAAAAATTTGAGTATCGATTTAATTTATGGCCTTCCGGGGCTTAATTCTAAAAAATGGAAGGAGAGCCTTTTGGTAGCATATGCAATGCCTGTGCAGCATCTTTCAGCCTATCATCTTACCTATCATAAAGGTACTCCTTTTTACACCTGGCTAAAAAAGGGAGTGATACACCCTGTCAGCGAGAAAGAAAGTATCTCCCAATTTGATATCCTGATAGACTCTTCGGTAGAAGCAGGTTTCGAGCAGTATGAAATTTCAAATTTTGCCAGAGAAAACTGTTATTCGCGCCATAACACTTCCTATTGGAATGATGTCAAATATCTTGGGCTCGGGCCATCAGCCCATTCCTACAACGGCAGATCAAGGCGGTGGAATATTGCATCAACCACAAACTATATAAATGCAATAGAAAAAGGACTCACCTTTTCAGATTATGAAGTACTCACTGAAAATGAAAGGTTTAATGAATATATTTTAACTCGTTTGCGTACAAAATGGGGTATTTTAATTGAAGAAATGGAAGAACTCTTTGGCCAATTAAAAACCAATTATTTATTAGAACAAACGAAAAATTTCGCCGAAAAAAACCTTTTAAATATAGAAAAAGGAGCTATAATCTTATCACGAAAAGGTATGTTAATTTCTGACGATATAATGGCAAGCCTCGTGGTCATTTAATTGTTATACAATAGGTTATTGTTCAGATAAATTTTTTAATAAAAGACCGGTAAAACAAATAATCGTACACAAATGTCTATATTTGCGGTTTTTAAAAAAGTGATCATGCAGGTAAAAATAGTAAACAAGTCGAAAAACATACTGCCGGCGTACAGTACACCATCATCTGCCGGGATGGACTTACGCGCAAGCTTAACGGAACCAGTGGTGTTAAAACCACTGGAGCGAAAACTGATTCCTACCGGGCTTTTTATTGAGTTGCCTGTTGGTTTTGAAGCGCAGATAAGGCCACGCAGCGGACTGGCATTAAAAAAAGGGATAACAGTGTTAAACACACCCGGAACCATAGATGCAGACTATCGGGGCGAAATTGGCATTATTTTGGTTAACCTTTCTGCTGAAGATTTTGTAGTGGAAAATGGCGAGCGAATTTGCCAGATGATAATTGCCTCGCACGAAAAAGTAGAGTGGGAATTGGTTGACGAACTAACAGATACAGAACGTGGTTCCGGAGGTTTTGGCCACACCGGAAAAAAGTAAAAAGAATGAATAAAGTTGTAGAAATAGCCGTTGTTGTCGCAGTAATTGTTGTGATGCTTTCTTGTTCAACAACAAAAAAAATTACGGACAATAGTCAAAAGAATACGGTTAGCGATGTAATTGCGGGCGACACTTTACAGGAGCAAAAAAGAATGGAGTACGAATACTTGTTTGTGGAAGCACTCAAGCAAAAAATGCTTGGTAATCCGCAAAATGCTGTTCAAATTTTGTCTGGTTGCCTTGAAATTGACCCGCGGGCATCGGCAGCAATGTATGAACTGGCCAACATTCATGCAGCCAATAACGATTTTACCAGCGCTTCCTTATTGTTGGAAAAAGCAATAAGTATCGATGATAAAAATGTGTGGTATAAGCAACTTCTGGCACAAATTTATCAACAAACACGCAGATTTAAAGATGCTGCAGCCATATACGCTCAACTGTTGCAAAAAGACCCGGACAACCAGGAGTACCTTTATACCAAAGCGATTTTACTCACCAATGCAAAAGATTATCAGGCAGCTATCGAAACCTACAACCAGTTAGAAAGAAAAACAGGGATAAATGAGCAGATCTCGGTAGCCAAACAACAACTGTATGTGTTAAACGGGCAGGCAGATAAAGCATTTGTAGAAATTCAGAAACTTATCGATTCTAACCCCGGAGAATCAAAATATTACGGATTGCTTGCCGACTTGTATCTTAGCCAGGACGACCGCGAAAATGCCCTGAAATATTATAATAAAGTATTGGAAATGGAGCCTGAAAATGGCTTTGTTCATTTTTCACTGGCCAATTACTACCTCTCAGAAAACAATATCGAAAAAGCATTTAAAGAAACAGAAGAAGGTTTTTCCAACGAATCGGTAGACTTGCAGACCAAAATTCAGATGTACATTATGCTGGTAACCAATCGTGATAAAACCAGTTTAACAGATAGCCAGGAGGTTCGATTAATTCATATCTTGAGAGAAGAATACCCCGAAGAATACCTTGTGCACACGCTTTATGCAGATTTTCTGTTTAGAAAAGAAAAGTTTACCGAAGGGCGCGAAGAATTGCTTAAAGCACTTGAAATAGAAACAGGTGATTACATGGTATGGGAACGGCTATTATTTGTAGAAAACGATTTGCAGAAATGGCAGGCATTGTACGAACACAGCAAGGAAGCTGTTGATGTTTTCCCTAACCAGTCACAGTTGTATTTTATGCACGCGCTGGCTGCACTTCAACTGGAAAAATTTGATGAAACCGTTAAATCAATTGATGAAGGGTTGGATTTTGTTATTGAAGATGAAAAGCTGAAAGGCCAGTTTTTGATGCTCAAGGGAGAAGCAGCGTATAAGCAGGATAAGCTGAACGAAGCGTTCCGCCTGTTTAATGAAGCCTTGGAGCTCGATTCTGAGAATTATATCGCCATGAACAATTATGCCTATTACCTGGCGGTTGCCGGGCGCGACCTCGACAAGGCAGAGCGTTTGAGCGGCAAAGTTGTGCAACAGTTTCCTGGCAACCCTACTTACCTTGATACTTACGCCTGGGTGCTTTTCAAAAAAGGAGAATATATGCAGGCAAAACATTATATGGAATCGGCTATTGTTAACGGAGGCAAAGAGAACCCTACACTTTTGGAACATCTGGGCGATATTTTTTATATGTTGAAAAATACCGATGAAGCAGTAAAATTTTGGAAAAATGCCCGTAGTTTTGGCGGGAAATCCAAAATATTGGAACAAAAAATCAGGGAAAGGAAATATATAGCTGAATAACTATGGCTAAACTGCGTCGGATATCATTGTTGTGGTTTGTGGCTTTTGCAGCAGCATTTTGGCTGGCATCCTGCCATACCACACGTGAAATGCCGTCAGTGGCAATAAAATCCTTAAGCACAGGTAAGCTTTTGAAAAAAATTGAGGGAAATGCTTTCTCCTACGATGATTTTATCATTCGCCGTATTAATTGCCAGTTTTCTGGTGAAAATACCAAAACCAGTTTTAAGATTAGCGTTAAGGCCCGCAGAGATAAACAAATTCTTATTTCTGTAAGTAAATTTAATATTCCGGCCGGCCGCGTTTTATTAACCCCCGATAGTGTAAAATATGTCAATTACCTCGAACGCAACTATTTTGTTGACGACTATTCATACCTCAGCAATTTTTTGAATATTGACCTCGATTTTGCCACCATTCAATCCATATTGGCAAACAATGCGTTTTCTTATCGCAACGACCGGCGCGATAAAGATTTCAGGACTTTTGATTCATCGGTGGAAAATGGCATGTATGTGTTACAGTCGGAAAAGGAACAGCGTATAGCACGTATAGAAGAAAACGGTAAAACAGGCCGCATCGACCGGCGCCTTAAACGCCTCGACGTTAAGGCACTCATACTTCAGAAGATGTTTTTCAACCCGCATAATTTTGCTTTAGAGCAATTGCTTATCGAAGATAAAACCAACCAGCGAAAAATGGAAATGGTTTTCAAAAATTTTGAAAAAGTGGGCAAAAGAGAATATCCTGCAGCCATAGATATGTATTTTTCTGCTCCTGATAATAATCTGAAATTAAAACTTAGGATGGCGGGATTTTCAACAGAGTCCATTGACTCTGTGTCATTAAATATTCCTCTTCGTTATCAACGCATTCAGGTAAACAGGTAGTAATTTCTAAAATAGGATTTACTAATAATTTTGTGAAATAGTATTGCATCACTGGTTTTATAATTGGCATTACTTTTCTTATGATAATCAACTTATTATTGACCTTCCATTAAAATAGCAGTATCATAAATTATTTGGTTTTGCATTTATATCAAGTTGAACTGTTTTTTTAACTTTAACCGAAATTATAAATTGGTTGCATGAAAGCTGGATGGTTTGTTTTTATTTTGTTGATGGCAGCATGGCATTGTACAGGCCAGCCGATAGACAAATTAAAACGACAACGGGAAAAAGCCGTAAAAGAGATAGAATATACAACACGTTTATTAAATGAAGTGGAAAAAAATCGGAAAATGTCTGTCAATCGACTTCGGCTTATTAACAGTAAAATTGGCCAGAGAAATAATCTTATAAAATCTATTTCAGGAGAAATACAGGTGTATAATGAATGTATAGCCAATAACAACCTGATGATTGATATGCTCCGCAACGACCTGGAAAAATTAAAAAAAGAGTACGCCAAAATAATCGTGTCAACCTACAAGAACAAATTTGCCGGCGATTATTTATTGTTTTTGCTGGCTTCTGTTGATTTTAACCAGGCTTATCGTCGTTATTTATACTTGAAAAAGTACACAGCCTATCGAGAAAGCCAGGCGGTAGTAATGGAATCGCTTCAAACAGCGATTAGCCAAAAGCGGGCCGACCTTGAGCGAAAGAAGCAAATAAAAAATAAGCTATCGCAACAAACAACAAAAGAACGAAGTAAACTTGTTAAGGAAAAACAACAGCAAAACAATGTTTTGAAAGGCCTCCAGCAAGAACGTAATACACTGCGGCAGAAGCTTGCACAGCAACGACATGTGGAACAACAACTGGAAAATGAAATCCAACGGCTTATCGCTGAAGAAGCTGCTAAAAACAGATCTGAAGGCAAGGCAGGTTACGCTCTCACTCCCGATCAAAAACTGGTGGGCGACAGTTTTGAGCAGAACAAAAGCCGGTTGCCCTGGCCTGTAGAACGTGGCATCATTACCGAGCATTTTGGTATTCATCAGCATCCGGTACTCTCCAATATACAAATACGTAACAATGGAGTAAATATTTCAACAGAAGCAGGTGCAGGTGTTCGTGCTGTTTTTAATGGAGAAGTAAGCCGCGTATTCGGTATTTCCGGTGGCAATACGGCGGTTATCATCAGACATGGGCAATACCTTACCGTTTATTCCAACTTGCGCGAATCGATAGTAAAAAAAGGCGAAAAAGTGGTTACGCGGCAACCTATCGGAACAGTTTATACCGATACGGATAATGGTAACAGATCAGTACTGAAATTTCAAATCTGGAAAGAGAATAAAAAACTTAACCCCGAAGAATGGATAGGGAAATAGCATCCTTTTAGATAGATATAACATAGTACATTGCGGTAGTATAAAAATTACGCACCTACGGAATATTACTGAGCAATTTGAGCTGTTTTCTTGGCTTTAATCCGAATTTTGTATTGTAATTTGGATTGATAAAATAAAAAGTCCTTTTTTGAATAACGTATTCTTCAGCTTTTAAAATATGCTGAAATCGTTCAATAGATATGCCTGTATCTTTTATTTCTTTAAGTCCGCGTATAGTATTTTCAGATTCTCCAAACCATTTTAAAACAGTAACATATAACTTTTCTGGTAAAAGATGAAACCAGGGAGTTTTTGATAAGATAGTACTTTGGCACATTTGCTGATGGCCACCAAAAGGATTTTGCCAGGGAGGAAATACAGGGGAAAAAATACCATTGGGTAATAAAAACTGCTTAACAATTTTCATAAATTTTTCCTGGTTTGGGATATGTTCTATCACATCCCGCATCATTATTATGTCATATTTTTTTCTGGTGAAACATCATAGATATCACTACTTATCAGATTTAGCTTATCACGATTTTTATGGCCTTCAAAAAAAAGTTCAGCTTTTGCTATTTTATTTGGCGAAATGTCAATACCAGTAACGTTACAACCCATGTCTAAAAAGGGTTTTAAATTACCAGCTTCACCACAACCAATTTCCAGCACAGAAGTTTGAGGAGTAATATCAATTAATTCTTTAAAGTATGGAATTACGAATTTTCTTGTAGTTTCTGTCTGTTCTTCAAAGTACTGTAGTCTGTTTTTATGCCGCTTATGCATGACCTATCTTAAATATTTCAAAGTGCTTTTATCGGTTATATATTTGCCACTTTCCGCAAACCCACAATATCAATAAATTTAATTTTACGACCCTGAAGTTCAATTAGATTACTATGTTTAAATTCTGATAATAAACGAATTACGGATTCTGTGGCGGTGCCGACAATATTGGCTAACTCTTCACGGGTAAGTGATATCTGAAGGGTATTCTGGTTATCAAGGTCAAAATTTTCTTTCAATAAAAGCAACACTTCTGCCAGTCGTTCGCGCACTGTTTTTTGGGCAATATCGGTAATATAATCGTTGGCTTCGCGCAATTCACGGCAAACAATCTGTAACATGTGGTGCGAAAACTGCCAGTTGCGTTGTATAAGAAACAACAGAGTCTGATACGAAATATGACACAACACCGCTTCTTCAATCACCTTGGCGGTAGTACAGGCCAGTTCCTGGCTTAACAACGATCGGTAGGCTATTATCTCGCCCCTTTTGGCAAATCTGATGATTTGCTCCTTTCCGTCGATACCCGTTTTAAAAATTTTTACAATACCTTTGGTAACACAATAGAACCCGGTAAGGCGGCTTCCTTCACGATAAATTACTGTTCCTTTTTTATATGATGAACAGGTTTTATCATAGTTTAACCGGTTAAATTCATCCTCGGTTAATTTATTAAAAAGCTGAAAACCGCTTAAACTCATCTCCTGTTCCGTTGGCCGTTTGATTACACTTCTCATTTCTCTTCCTAAAAATGGTAGTTTAAATCCGTTTTACGTTATTATATTCTATAAAGATACAATAATAACCCATTATTTGTAAAACGTTTTAACGTAGATATTGTTCTTATTCAACAAAATAAACAGAAAACAGGTTTGATTTTAACAATAAAGTTGTCCAAAGTTGAATGTTAAAACAGCAATCAGAGTTGTGTATTTATCGGAGTATTTTTTGTATTTTTATTTGCAGAAGTAAAAGTCGAAATGTTAAAATCTATCAATCCGGTTACCGGAAAAATATTTAATACCTATAAACCTTATTCTGAAAGTGGCACGGCAAAAATTATAAGTTCTGTTGACAAAAGGTTTCATACCTGGCGTGAGTCGGAATTTTCATATCGTAGCCGGCTTATGTTGGCTCTTGCCGATTTGTTAAAATCAAAAAAAGAGGAGTTGGCATTTCTGATGGCTCATGAAATGGGCAAAGTAAAAAATGAAGGTATTGCTGAAATCGAAAAATGCGCATGGGTTTGTGATTATTATGCTCAAAATGCAGAAAGTTTCCTTCAGAATGAAACCATAGAAACATCATTTTCAAAATCATTTGTTACCTATCAGCCATTGGGTACTATTTTGGCAATAATGCCCTGGAATTTTCCTTTTTGGCAGGTATTTCGTTTTGCTGCCCCTACGCTTATGGCTGGCAATACAGCCGTTTTAAAACATGCCAGCAATGTGCCGGGTTGTGCCCTTGCCATTGAAGAGCTTTTTCGCGAAGCCGGTTTTCCTGAAAATACATTTCGCACTTTGCTTATCGGCAGTAGCCAGGTTGAAAAGGTTATCCGTCATTATGCTGTTAAAGCGGTAAGCCTTACCGGAAGTACACCTGCAGGGAGGAGCGTAGCTTCTATAGCCGGCGAAAATCTGAAAAAGTGTGTGTTGGAACTTGGTGGTAGCGACGCTTACATCATCCTGAAAGATGCGGAAATAGAACAGGCTGCCACTTCCGGGGCTAAAGGACGGTTATTAAATGCCGGGCAGAGTTGCATTGCCGCGAAACGTTTTATTGTGGAGGAAGATGTGTATGCTCAGTTCCTCGAAGCATTTACCCATGCCATGAATGATGCCCGTTTTGGCGACCCTTTCGACCCTGAGGTAACAATGGGACCTATGGCGCGTACAGACCTGCGTGATGAATTACATAAACAAGTTGTAGACTCAGTAAAAAAAGGAGCAGAAATAATTATTGGCGGAGAAATACCATTGCGTAAAGGCGCTTTTTACCCACCTACCATACTGGAGAATGTTAAACCGGGAATGCCGGCTTATAACGAAGAGCTTTTCGGCCCTGTAGCATCAGTAATCCGGGTTAAAGACGAAAATGAAGCTATAAAAGTGGCTAACAATACGGAGTTTGGACTTGGCGCTGCAGTTTTTACCTGCAATAATGCTAATGGTGAAAAAATGGCTGAAAAAAAACTTGATGCCGGTTGTTGCTTCGTCAACGAATTTGTAAAATCAGACCCACGACTTCCTTTTGGAGGAATAAAAACAAGTGGTTTTGGCCGGGAGCTTTCTGCCCATGGCATAAAAGAGTTTACCAACGTTAAAACAGTAGTTATTAAATAGTAGTGTAAACGCGATCTTTATTTAACATAGGTAATTTTAGATCAATAAATTATAAGAGAATCATTCACATGAAATTATTAGTACATTTAATCTTTTTTTTGCTTTTCCTGACTTTTTCATGCAGTCGAAGCGAGTTTACAGTAGACCGTGAAACTAATTTTAATAACCATTGGAAATTTATTCGTGCTGACATTGAAGGTGCTGAAAATCCGGAATTTGACGATTCAACATGGCGAACATTAGATCTTCCGCACGATTATAGCATTGAAGACTTGCCCGAAAAAACGGGAAATAAACAAATTGGTCCTTTTTCCGACGAAAGTGCCGGCGGCGCTGCCACAGGCCATGTAGTTGGGGGAACAGCCTGGTATAGAAAGTACTTTAAAACAGAAGAAAAGTGGGAGGGCAAACAAATACAGCTTCTTTTTGATGGTATTTATATGGATGCTGATATTTGGCTCAACGGAAAACATTTGGGTAACCACCCTTATGGCTATACAGCTTTTGCGTTAGATTTAACGCCTTGGCTAAATCTGCCAGGTAAAGATAATGTAATAGCAGTGCAGGTAAAAAACGAAGGGGAAAATTCAAGATGGTACAGCGGTTCGGGAATATACAGAAATGTTAAACTTCTGGTAACCAACCCAGTGCACTTTGCACTTTGGGGTAATTTTATTGCAACTCCAAAAGTATCTGATAATGAAGCATTTGTAAAAATAGAAACAGAAGTGGTAAATTCATCAGCAGATAAACAGGACGTTGTTGTTGAGGTTAAAATTTATAATCCGGAGAAAACCCTTATTGCAAGCGAAACCGGAAATGTGGAAATAGAAAAAAACACAGATAAATTGCATTTAACCGAATTGGAAATCCCTTCTCCTCAAAAATGGTCTCCGCATCATCCGGCACTTTATACTGCCGAGGTATCACTACTGGTAAATGGGAAAGTTTCCGATAAGGTTTTTGAAAAATTTGGTGTTCGTACCATTCACTTTTCACCTGAAGAGGGCTTCCTTTTAAATGGTGAAAATGTATTGCTAAAAGGGGGCTGTGTACATCACGATAATGGCCTATTGGGTGCAGCTGCATTTAAGACTACAGAATACAGGAAGGTAAAAATAATGAAGGAGAATGGGTTTAATGCCATTCGAATAGTGCATAATCCTTCTTCTACAGCTTTTCTGGAAGCTTGCGATGAATTGGGCATTTTGGTCATCGATGAAGCGTTTGACCAATGGCAAAGGCCTAAAAAACCACAGGATTATAACTTGTATTTTGACGAATGGTGGCAGGAAGATTTGGAATCAATGGTGTTGCGCGATAGAAATCATCCTTCGGTAATCATTTGGAGCATAGGCAACGAAATCAACGAACGTGCTGATTCTTCGGGTGTAGTTATTGCTCGTAATTTAAGGGGAAAAATTCTTTCAATAGACAATACCAGGCCTGTCACCCAGGCCGTTTGCCATTTTTGGGATCACCCGGGCAGGGAATGGGAAGAAACAGCACCGGCTTTCGCACAAATGGATGTTCATGGCTACAACTACCGATGGAGCAAATATGAATCGGATCATTTAAAATATCCGGAAAGGATCATGATTGGCACCGAATCATTTCCCATGGAGGCATTCGAAAGTTGGCAAATGGTTGAAGAACATAGCTATGTAATTGGTGATTTTGTATGGACAGGCATGGACTACCTTGGCGAATCGGGTATTGGTCACACCAAAACAGACACCTCTACCATTGGTTTTTTGCCGCCATGGCCTTGGTTTAATGCCTATTGCGGTGATATTAGTATTTTGGGATATAAAAAGCCGCAATCGTGGTATCGAGATGTAGTATGGCGGAACAGCGATTTGGAAATGATGGTACATGCACCCATGCCCGAAGGGTTGAAAGAAGTTGTAAGCAGATGGGGCTGGCCCGAAGAATGGAAAAACTGGAACTGGAAGGGAAATGAAGGAAAACCTTTGCAGGTTTCGGTTTATACACGGTGTGATTCCGTAAGGCTCGAGCTGAATGGAAAAACCATAGGAATACAACCAGTTTCGGCAGATACTAAACTAAGTGCCCGCTTTGAAGTTCCTTATGAACCAGGTGAACTCGTTGCAGTAGGATTAAAAAACGGAAAAGAAACAGCAAGACAATCTCTTAAAACATCAGGTATGCCTTTTGCTGTAAAAATAACTGATGAAAAAATTAAAGAGACAGGCAATGACCTGATTTATTTTAATGTGGAAATAGTGGATAAAAATGGCAATCTGGTACCGGATGCAGAGTTACCAATATCATTTACCATAGAAGGTGGAGGAAAACTTCAGGCTGTGGGCAATGGTAACCCCAGGGATATGAAAAGTTTTCAGCAACCCCGGGTAAATACTTTCCGCGGAAAATGCCAATTAATTGTCAGAAAGGGTAAAGACGGAAAAAAAATAACTGTTTCAGCTAAATCAGAGGGTCTGAAAACAGGAATCTTAAAAACAAATTAAACGAATGGCGATTTAAAATATTTCTACATACTTTTAATAGCTTTAGTTCAATGGTAATTAAAATGAAAACTTTATTTGTTGCTCTGTTTTTTATTGCTAATTGTTTTTATATGAATTCCTGTAAGAAGAAAGAGAAAGTTGATCTCATTGTTTCAAATGCGGTGGTTTATGTGGTTGATGAGAACTTTTCGATAGCAGAAAGTTTTGCCGTAAATAAAGGGAAAATAGCTGCTTTTGGAACCAATAAGGAAATTCAAAATCAGTTTACCGGCACAAAAACGATAGATGCAAACCAAAAGTTTGTTTACCCGGGGTTTAACGATGCCCATTGTCATTTTAACGGTTACGGCAATAACCTGATACAATATGCCGACTTAAGGGAAACAAAAAGCCCGGATGAAATTTATGGTATTCTTCAAAATCACCATAATACTTTTGGTGGAGAATGGGTATTGGGTCGTAGTTGGGATCAGAACGACTGGGGAAAAAAGGAATTTCCGGACAGGGAAAAACTCGATGTACTTTTTCCTGATACGCCGGTTTATCTGGTGCGCATTGACGGCCATGCGGCATGGTGCAATGCAAAGGCTCTGGAACTGGCCGGAATTAATAAAACTACGAAGGTAGACGGTGGAACTGTCCTGTTAAAAAACGGCGAAACTTCCGGAGTACTTATTGATAATGCTATGGATTTAGTTGGGCGGCTTATCCCGGAAATTACGACAGAAAAAAAAGAAAAAGGCCTAATCGAAGCCCAAAAAAACTGCTTTTCTGTGGGTATAACCTCGCTTACCGATGCTGGCCTAGAAAAGTCATCGGTATTGATGATTGAGGAAATGCAAAAAGCAGGTGTGCTGAAAATACGGGTGAATGCCATGTTGAGCCCATCAGCAGAAAATATTGAAGCTTTTATTTCTAAAGGGCCAAAAAAATCGGAACGGCTGGTGGTACGTACCATTAAACTTTTTGCCGACGGAGCTTTGGGCTCACGTGGTGCCCTTTTGCTCAACGATTATTCTGATGACCCCGGGAACAAAGGTCTGAAGCTGCAAACACAGGAGGATTATGATAAAATCTGCCGGCTGGCCTACAATAATAATTATATTGTGGCTACACATGCTATTGGCGATGGTGGTAATCGCCTGGTACTGGATACCTACGCTAAATTTCTGAAAGGAAAAAATGATCGCCGCTGGCGTATTGAACATGCGCAGATTGTTCATCCCGATGATTTTCAAAAATTTGCAGATTTTTGTGTTATTCCGTCTATTCAAACTACGCATTGTACTTCCGATATGTATTGGGTTAAAGACCGTTTGGGCGAAGTGCGTACAAAGGGAGCTTATGCCTACCAAACCCTGCTGAAACAAAATGGCTGGCTACCTAACGGTACCGATTTTCCGGTGGAAAATATAGAACCCATGTTTACTTATTATGCGGCTGTTTTTCGTACAGACCACGAAGGATGGCCTGAAGGAGGATGGCATATTGAAGAAGGGCTTACACGCAAACAGGCCTTGCGGTCTATGACCCTGTGGTCCGCCAAAGCTTCATTTGAAGAAAATGAAAAAGGCAGCCTGGAACCCGGGAAATACGCCGATTTTGTAATTATGGATACTGATTTAATGAAAGCTACTCCGCAAGGTGTACTCAATGCAAAAGTGGAAAGTACCTGGATAGCAGGGGAGAAAGTATTTGATATAAATAATAATTAAATACCGGGATTTTGCTAATGAAATTTTAAAACTTACTTCTTGTTTTTAACAGGAATAGAAAAGGCTAATAACCTTGACTCATAGTTAATTTCGGTAACTTTTCCGGAGGTGTTGGTTTTATAAGCCAGTTTTTCGCCCGAGAGGTCTGATATTACGTTTAGCCCGGCTTTTGCAACTTTATCTAAGCTCAGTTTGTTGAGGCCTGTTTTTTCACGTACAATATCAGCCAGAAGATGCTCTTCTTCCATTTTTGCCGAAGCATCCTTAAAGATGATGGTAACCGTAACCGGTGCCAGGGTGGCATTGGGGGTTTTAATGTCCAGTGAAGCAGTTATCAAAGGCATTTTTTCAAGTACAACAACATTGCTTCTTAACGCAACACCAGCATCATCAGTTTTCGGTTCTTTAACAATAGTGCGGGAAACATCTTTTGTCGGTTTTTGTTTGCTTTTTTTATTTTCAGAATTGGATGTCAGGAGTGTTGTATTTGTGTTAATATATTTGTTATCAGTATTTTCCAATTTCTTTATTTTATCTGAATCTGGCTCTTTTTGCTGTTCTTTTTTAAAGGTTTCCGCAACAGGGCTATGGTCGATTTCGGGAACAAAATTTCGATCGGTAAGAAGGTAAATAAACAATATAAGAACAGCTGCAGCAGCAGTGCGGGTGGTCCACATTATGATTGTTTTATTCTTCTGCCGATGGTATAATTTGTTTTTAAGCCTGTATTTAACAGCAGGGTCGGGTAGTAGCTTTGTTTTTTTAAAAAGTTGAAAATCTTCTCTTTTTTTCGGATGTGATTTAAGATAATTTTCAAGTTCTTCTTTTTCGCTTGCAGAAAGATTGCCTTCCAACATTGCAACAGCAGCCTGGTCGAAATTTTCTTCTACATCAAGATAGCTTTTGAACAGGCGATTTTTTTTGGCGAAGGAAACAGTATTTGGGTCCAGTTTTATCTGCTTGAAAAGCTTCAGTTCTTCTTTCAGGTCAGGGTTTTTACTAAGAAAATCCAGAAACTGGTCAATCTGGCTTTCCTCAAGGGTACCATCCAGATAATCAATGAAGTATGTTTCGTAATTTTTTCTTGTAATGTCCATTGCAACTCCTTTTGGGCAATTATGCCACTGCTTCTATGCTACCAATATATTTCTTCAAAAATACCCTTGCCCGGTAAATATAAACTTTCACCTGCGACTCGTTCAGTTTTGCTATTTTGCCAATCTCCTGATAAGAATATCCTTCATAATCGCGCAACAACAACACCATGCGTTGTATTTCCGGAAGTTGGCGCACCGCTTCATCTAATATTTCCGATAAATCGGAATAATTGTTTTCGTGGCTTTCCTCGTTCAATGTTAAGTCGTTGGAATAAACCGAGCGTTTATCTTTGCGTATAGTATCAATCATTGTATGATAAGCAGTTGTAAAGAGGTATGATTTTACCTTCTTGCCATCTACATTAGCCAAATTTTTCCAAAGTTTCTCGTAGCTCTCCTGTACAATATCTTCCGCTTTATGTACATCGCGGATGCTTTTGAGTACAAATCGGTACAACTGATCTGAGTAATTGGTAACTGCCAGGTTATATTCCTTTGTTGTCATGCAATTTTTTGAACACCGTTCACACTTTGTGACGAAGATCATAAAGAGAAGTTACAGCAAAAATAAAATTTACTGAAAAATGTTGTTATTTGTGATAGTCTCGCCGGGGTTACATGTAATCGAGAAAATTCATTTTAAGAGAGCAGCATAAAGCAAGGTTACAAAGTTTCTACCCAGCCGTGCGTGTCTGGTTCATCACCAGTCTGTATAGCTTTCAACCTGTTATAAAGTTTTTTCGACCATTTTCCAGGTTCATCGCCATATTTAAACCAACGGTCGTTGTCAGAATCATAAATCCCTTTTATGGGTGAAATAACTGCTGCTGTGCCACATGCGCCAACTTCTTCAAATTCAGCAAGCTCTTCGTAAGGAACCTTGCGTCTTTCTACTTTCATTCCCAACTCTTCGGCTAAAACCATAAGGCTTTTGTTGGTAATGGAAGGCAAAATGGAATCGGAAAGTGGTGTGATGTAGGTATTGTTTTTTATGCCGAAAAAGTTGGCGGGGCCGCATTCATCGATATACTTTTTCTCGCGGCTGTCGAGGTACAACACTGCCGAGAATCCCTCTTTTTTTGCCAGTTTCCCTTCGTACATGCTGGCAGCATAGTTGCCACCCACTTTATATTTTCCGGTACCCTGCGGCGCTGCACGGTCGTATTCTCTGTAAATAACGAGGTCAGTTGGCATAAAGCCCTGCGGAAAGTAAGGGCCTACCGGCATAACAAAAACCATAAAAAGGTATTCCTCTGAAGGTTTTACACCAATTTGCGGACCTGTTCCTATCAACAACGGACGAATGTATAAAGATGCGCCGCTACCATAAGGAGGGACAAAACGCTCGTTCAGTTTTACCGTTTTGCGTACCGCTTCCATGAATGTTTCTACCGGCAATTGTTGCATCAGTATCCCCTCACATGAACTTTGCATACGCCTGGCATTTTCGTCCATACGGAAAATACGGATCTTGTCATCTTTTCCTTTAAAGGCTTTTAGCCCTTCAAAAGCTTCCTGTCCATAGTGCAGGGCCGTTGCTGCCACATGGATTTCGATGTTTGTTGAAGAACTTACTTCCAAATCGCCCCATTGCCCGTTTTTAAAATAACATCTTACATTGTAATCGGTATCAAGGTACCCAAATCCTAATTTTTCCCAGTCCAAGTTGTTCATTTTCAGCTAAAATTAAAGCGTAAGTAATAGCAAACTGTCATTTTTGCCAATTTAATACAAAATAAGGAAATTTTATTTTATCGGGATAAGAGAAAAATCACTTAACCTGAAAAAATCCTGTAAATTATTAATATAGAAGCTTGAAAATCAATGGATTAAACGGAGTCATGGCAAAGGAAAATGTAACATTAAAATTTAATTTGTTATTTTTTAAATTAGTAAACATTAAATTTAGTCAGAAATTAAAGCTCCAATAATGAATAAATTAACGAAAAAGCTAATTCTTATTAGCTCCCCTTCCCTTTTATGGGTAGGGATAACAGCATTAGGGTTTGGAGCTCAAAGCCTTTCAAATACGATAGAGTTGTTTGCTATCTTTTTTCTATCGCTGATTTGCAGCCTGATTCCGGAAAGAGTCATCAAGTTTAAATATTTGATTATTATTCTCTTGATTATTGTATTTTTGGTGCGATCTTTGACTCCTAGTATTCCTGAATAAAAAATCTTAAAACAATGATTAATATGTATAAATTTCTTTTCATTTTCGCCATTACCTTGACATTTGCTGCTTGTAAAACAGGTAAAAAACAAGAAACAACAAAAGACGAACACTCTGCCGAATATGCTTTAGATTACGAAGGTGTTTATAAAGGCACATATCCTTGTGCTGATTGTAGCGGTATTCGGGCCACGCTTACATTAAATCCTGACAAAACTTTTATTTATGAAACTGTTTATTTAGATGAAAAAGATGAGCGTTTTGTGTATAAAGGTAATTATACCGTAAAAGGAAATACTTTAACTATTCAACAAGATGATAAACCCATACATTTTTTTGTAGGGGAAAGTAGTGTAACGCTTTTGGGTGATGACTTAAAACCCAATACAGGAGAATTGGCAGCGTTTTACATCTTGAAAAAACAACGAAAATTTAATTACGAAGGTGTTTATAAAGGCACATATCCTTGTGCTGATTGTAGCGGCATTCAGGCCACGCTTACATTGAGCCCTGACAAAACTTTTGTTTATGAAACTGTTTATCTGGGCAAAAAAGACGGTCGCTTTGTTCATAAGGGAGAATACAAGGTAAAAGATGGCATATTAAGTTTTAAAGAAGATAAGAGAACCTTAAATTTTTTAATTGAAGAAAATACCCTGACCTTTTTAGGCGAAAATTTAAAACCCGACACAAGTAAACTCGCTGCTTTTTATGTTTTAAAAAAACAAGGGAAATTTAATTACCAAGGAAAGTACGAAACCTTTAATGAAGAAAAAGGAGGTTACATACAAACCCTATCCATACAGCCGAAAGGCACTGCGTATGACATTGTTTTTTCGGCATCTAAAGTGAAAAATAGAGAAAATTGCCGCTTTTCCGGTGTAGGACAGCTAAGAAATGACACCCTTTGGGTTAATATCTCTAATGAAAAAGACAAAGAAGTCCTTATGTATATTGCGCCTTCTCACGACAATATAGGTGTAGAAGTTTTTACACCCAATTTTGACGAACGCTTTTATATGATGCGCTATTGTGGCGGCGGTAGTTCGCTGGCAGGAAAATACATCAAAAATACCATTACGGCAAATAGTATTGGGGTTTTCAATAACCAAAACACCATTGCAGAGGTTTTACACACATTACCCAATGTCCAGATAGAGAAAAAAGCAGGTAAAGGTGAATTTGCAGAAGATGTGTATGATGATTATGAGATACTCAATCACAATTCCAAATCGCTTTTTACAGTTACGCCTAAAAAGACAGGTGATGTACACCAAAAAATTAACCGTGTACTGATCAACAGTCCATTCATTAAAACAGAGAAAGGCATCAATACAAATTCAACGTATGGCGCTATTAAAAAAGCTTATACCATTAACAAAATTGAACCTACAAGAGAACATATTGTATTAATTGTAGATGAAATCAACGCCAGTTTTAGCATTTCAAAAAGCCAATTGAAAAACGGTTGGTGGAATGAGAAAACCAAAAAAATAGATGAAAGTAAAATTCCTTTAGATGCAAAAGTTGATGGCTTCATTCTATGGTGGAATGAAAAAAGTAAATAAGGACTAAACACAAAAAACCAACACTAAATCTTATAGTGTATCATATTGATTAGTTAAAACAGAATCCATTAATGAAAAGTATTATTTATCTTATGGCAACTATGGTATTATTTAGTTGTAATTCACCTCAAAAAGACCATAAGAACATTCAAAAAGACGAAGCAACCAAAGCAGTAAAAGCAGAACCTATGGCTACAGATATGTTTCCAAATGCCAAAAAAGACGAAACGCAACATGTCATTAGCCTACCCGCTAAGGATAATGAACAAGACTATAAAGTGGAGGTTTTTGTTACAAAAACAATGAAAGTTGACTGTAACCATCATATGTTACAAGGCGAATTATTAGAAAAAGATCTACAAGGTTGGGGATACAATTACTATGTATTTCAAACCAATGGAGATGTTATTAGTACAATGATGGCTTGTCCTGACAAGACCTTGACTAAGAAGGATGTGGCTTCTCCAAGCCGGTTACTGCATTATAACAGCAAACTACCTGTTGTAATTTATACGCCTAAAGGCTATAAAGTGAAATATAAACTCTGGAAAGCTTTACCCGATGAACAGACTGCCAAACCATCAACAGGTACAAAAGAAAACCATATGACTTTAAAATTTGACAGTCATAATAAGTTGAATGTTACAAATGCCAAAGCAAAATTTACAATCTACGGTTATGACTCTTCTATGGCTGATGTTGCTGCAACGGTCATTGCTGAAAAAGAGGTGAATATATCCGAAATCCCTTTTTCAGTTACCTTTGACTTGCCCAAAAATCCTGAAAGCTTGATTGTTCCCAAAATGAACGAATCAGCCATAATAAAGTATTATTTATCAGTGAATACCGATCAAGAAGGAGCAGCCAATATTCAACTCGATCACGAAGCCCAAGAGGCAAATTTAGACCTTAATGATTGGACAAAAAACGGTGTCTTTTATCTTAAAGCCTATTAATCAAACACATCTGTGATAATTACAAACCATTTTTAGCATCAAAAAAACACTTTGAATTTATGAACTTTCAAGAAATAATTGATAAAGCCCCGGATTACCTGATTCCTTTTGCTCTAAAATTAGTTGGAGCCATCGCTATATGGATTATAGGAATTCGGGTCATAAAATTTTTATCTGGAAGAATAAAAAAAATATTAGATAAACGCGAAACAGAAGAAGCACTAAAAAGTTTCTTGGATAGCTTATTGAACATAGTCCTGAAAGTCATACTTATAGTCTCTATTTTAGGAATATTGGGTGTGAAAATGGCATTATTTATTACTATTATAGGTGCCGCAGGTTTGGCGATAGGCATGGCGCTTTCAGGAACATTACAGAATTTCGCCGGAAGCATGGTTATACTGATGTTTAAACCCTTTAAGGTTGGTGATTTAATTGAAGCACAAGGCCATAAGGGATTCGTTAAAGAAATTCAAATTTTTAATACCATATTAAAAACTCCGGATAATAAAACCGTTGTTATTCCAAATGGCGGATTGTCAAATTCTTCTATGACCAATTACTCTACCGAGCCTAAAAGAAGAGTAGACTGGGTATTTGGTATTGCCTACGGCGATGATACTTATTTAGCTGAAAAAATAATTAAACAAATATGTGCCGAAGACTCCAGAATTTTTAAAGACCCGGAACCTTTTGTAGTAATTTCTGAACTGGCAGACAGTTCAGTAAACCTTACAGTAAGAACATGGGTTAAAACGGAAGATTATTGGGGGGTATATTTTGATATGAACAAAAAAGTGTATAAAACTTTTGAGCAACAGGGCATTAATATTCCATTTCCACAAATGGATGTGCATCTGCAAAAAAATGAGTAACAATTAATTGTTTTATCAAGTAAACGATGATAAAACCCCTAAAATTAAACCAGGGCGATAAAATCGCTACCATATCTTTGTCTTGGGGCGGAGCCGGGGAAATTCCGTATCGTTACCAAGTGGGAAAAGAGCAGTTGCAAAAGGTTTTTGGGTTGGAAGTGGTGGAAACAACTCATGCTTTGAAGCCGGCACAGTGGATTTACGAAAACCCAAGGGCCAGAGCCGAAGACTTGATGGAAGCGCTTGAAGACCCTACTATAAAAGCCATTATTTCTAATATAGGTGGTGATGATAGCATACGGATGTTACCTTATCTGGATATGGAGGTGATAACAAACAACCCTAAAATTTTCCTGGGTTTTTCCGATTCTACCGTAACCCATTTTTGCTTTTACAAAGCGGGTGTAACATCGTTTTACGGTACTTCTGTAATGGTGGGTTTTGCTGAAAATAATGGTATGCATGCCTATCAAATAGAGGATATTAAACAAACTTTATTTTCCAATAAAATAAGAGGAGTTATAAAATCCAATACCCAAGGATGGACTTCTGAACGGTTGGAATGGGGCGAACCTCAAAATCAAAATATTGCCAGAAAACTGGAAAAACCTGAAGGCTGGAAGTTTTTACAAGGTACCGAAAAAGTAACCGGAGAATTATTGGGCGGCTGCCTGGAGGTTCTGGAAGTGTTAAAAGACACGCCGCTTTGGGTACAACCTCAAGGCTGGAAAGGTAAAATACTGTTTTTAGAACCCTCTGAGTCTATGATGCCACCGCATTATTTTAAAAGTATCTTGCGCAACTACGCTGCATCGGGTATACTAAAGAATATCAAAGGCTTAATTTTGGGCAGGCCCTATCATAATCAATATGCAAAGGAGTATGAAACCATCTTGCAACAAGTTATTGCTGAAGAAGAAGGATTAACACATTTACCCATTATAACCAATATGGATTTTGGGCATACCTGCCCTACTTTTACCCTTCCTTATGGCATAAAAGCAGAAATAAACCCTATTCAAAAGAGTTTTTCTATCATTGAAAATGCCTTAAAGTGAAAGTCAGTGCCAACTTTAAAGAGTAGTGGTACAAAAGTCTTGAAAGAAAAAATAGATTTACAGTTTATAAGGGCAACACCTCTGCGAGTTTACCACAAAACTACATATAACCGAAATTATTGTGGGGTATTTGACGCAACCATATGATAAAAATTCATCTATAGAAAAACAAACTATATTAAAATGAAAAAAATACTATTCTTAACTTTAATCGGACTAACAATCTTGAGTTGCTCAAAAAGTGATGATAACGAAAATCCTGCGAACTGTGATTTTAAAACTATAATAAGTGCTGAGGAATATAAAAATGCTCCTTCCGGCCAACTAACAATTAATAATTTGGCAATAAATGGTAACTGTTTGAAAATTAACTTTAGTTCGAGTGGATGCGATGGAAGTACTTGAAAATTAAAATTGATTGACCCAGGGGCTGTTTTATATTCGCTTCCACCTCAAAGGAAACTAAGGTTGTCTTTAGAAAATGAGGAATTATGCAAGGCATACATAACAAAAGAATTAACCTTTGACATTTCAAACTTACAAGTTAACGGAAACCAAGTTCAATTGAATATCACTAACAGTGGTGATAGTATTTTGTATGAATATTAAAAAACTACACATATTACGCTAAATTATTTCCAGGAGTAAAACAAATTTTATGATAAGGTTATTAATGGGAAAAGAAAAACAAGGAATTAAATAACATAGGGCAAAAGTGCTTAATTTGCAATTAATAATCGGCTTAACAAGCATAAGTTTCAAAACGCCTTGCGTTTCTTATTGTCAGCCGTTGGGGAACATACAAAACAACCTCGAAAGAGTAAAAAAATAAAACTTTTAAGTAATTTTGTCCCGATAAGTTCTTTGTATTAATTTCTTATTTAATCATAAAAGGTTTTGCTTAACGCAAATTAAAAGGGAATCGTGTGAGAATCACGAACTGTCGCGCAACTGTAAGTAACATACATAGGTTTTGTCAAATATGTCCACTGTCTATAATTGTTAAGATGGGAAGGACGGCAATAACTTTTACAAGTCAGGAAACCTGCCTATTCTAAATTGACGATGCTTTCGCGATTTGAAGCTTGTTGTCAGGTATGGTACACTTCTGACTTTTATTGTTTTACAGGAGAAGTTGTTTTCTTATTAGTGTACTCCCTCTATCAAAATTCATTTCCTGAAAAGCATCATAAAGTTCTGTAAAAGAGCTTTAAATTTTTGTTTAATGTGTTAAAATTTAAAACAATGAAAACACACAATCTTGGCTATCCGCGTATTGGTAGCAAAAGAGAACTCAAGAAAGCCTGCGAGCAATATTGGTCAGGCAAAATATCAGTAGAAGAACTGGTAGAAACAGGAAGAAATATCCGTCAGCATAACTGGCAGTTACAAAAAGATGCAGGAATTAACTTAATTCCGTCTAACGATTTTTCGTTTTACGATCAGGTGTTAGATATGTCGTTAACTGTTGGGGCAATTCCTGAACGCTATCACGAAATAAGTCTTAACAAAAAGAAACCCGAACTTGACCTGTATTTTGCGATGGCAAGGGGTTATCAAAAAAACGGGTTGGATATTACAGCAATGGAAATGACAAAGTGGTTTGACACTAACTACCATTACATTGTTCCTGAGTTTCACAAAAATCAAAAATTCAAATTGTTTTCTACGAAAGTAGTAGATGAATTTATAGAGGCAAAAAAGTTGGGTTTTGAAACAAAACCTGTTATCATAGGTGCGGTATCATATTTGCTGTTGGGTAAAGAAAAAGAAGCCGATTTTCACCGTTTGGACTTAGTTAAAAATCTATTGCCTGTTTACATTGATATACTGCAAAAATTAGCAGAACACAAAGTAGAATGGGTACAGTTTGACGAGCCGTTTTTGGCATTGGATTTAAGCAATAAAGCAAAAGAAACGTTTAAATACGTTTACGCAGAAATCAGAAAAGCATTTCCACACATCAAAATTATCATCGCTAATTATTTTGATTGTTTGGGCGACAATTTGGATCTGGCTCTTTCGCTTCCTGTAGATGTGTTACACTTAGATTTGGTGCGGTGCCAAAAACAGTTAGACGATATTTTAGAAAGCGACAAGCTCTCCTCAGAAACACAATTATCACTCGGTGTTGTGGACGGCAGAAATATATGGAAAAACGACTTTGATAATTCTTTATCACTTATCGATAAAGCTGCTTCTAAAATTGGCAGTAATCGTATTCTTATTGCCCCTTCGTGTTCATTACTTCACTCACCATGTGATTTGGATTCTGAGATCAAACTAAATACAGAAGTAAAGCAATGGCTTGCGTTTGCCAAACAAAAAATTGATGAAGTAGTTGCGCTGAAACAATTGGCAAATCCTGAAGAAAAAGAAAGCGCTTTAGATAAACTAAAGGAAAATCAAGCTGCTATAGAAAGCAGAAAAACGTCTAAACTTATTCATAACGATAAAGTTAAGCAGCGTGTAAATGCTATTACTGACACAGATACCAAAAGAGAAAGCATTTTTGAAAGCCGAAAGGTAAAACAGCATCAAAGACTGAATTTACCTCCGTTTCCTACCACTACCATCGGTTCATTTCCTCAAACAAAAGAAGTTCGTACATGGAGAGCTAAATTTAAGAAAGGAGAAATTAATGCTCAAGAGTATGACAGACTCTTAAAAGAGGAAACAGAAAAAACCATTCGCTGGCAGGAAGAAATTGGCTTAGATGTTTTGGTTCATGGGGAGTTTGAACGAAATGATATGGTGGAATACTTTGGGGAACAACTTTCCGGATTTGCATTTACGCAAAATGGTTGGGTACAAAGTTATGGTAGCAGATGTGTAAAACCACCTATTATTTACGGCGATGTGCAACGACCAAAACCAATGACTGTTTATTGGGCAACATACGCTCAATCACTTACTAAAAAACATGTAAAAGGCATGTTAACAGGGCCTGTTACTATCTTGCAATGGTCATTTGTGCGTAATGATCAACCTCGCTCGGAAACCTGCACACAAATAGCTCTGGCTATTCGAGATGAAGTAGTTGACTTGGAGAAAGCAGGAATCAAAATTATTCAAATTGACGAAGCAGCACTGCGCGAGGGGCTACCATTGAGAAAAGCGGATTGGCAGCACTACCTGAACTGGGCAGTTAAGGCATTTCGTATCGCATCTTCAGGAGTTAAAGATGAAACGCAAATTCACACCCACATGTGTTATTCAGAATTTAACGACATCATTGAGAATATTGCAGACATGGATGCCGATGTAATTACGATAGAGTGTTCCCGTTCGCAAATGGAATTGCTAGATGCTTTTGCGGAGTTTAAATACCCCAATGAAATCGGGCCGGGTGTATATGATATTCATTCGCCTCGTGTTCCGGCAAAAGACGAAATTGTAAGCTTGTTGGAAAAAGCTAAAACGGTTGTTCCAACTGAGCAGCTTTGGGTAAATCCTGATTGCGGACTAAAAACCCGTCAATGGGATGAAACAAAAAAAGCATTGATAGAGATGGTAAATGCTGCAACAATATTGCGAGAAGAAGTTTCAGCAGCAGAAAAATAAAACACTGTTTCACAAAGTGGGCAACTAGAAAACACCAGGGGTTTAGCTATTTACAGCTGACCCCTTTTTTCAGCGCTACTTTTTCAAGTTACTACTAAGTTTATTTTTTTGTGATGTTTGCCAAATGTCTCTTTTTGCGGGTAGTCAGGTTAGCTTCCGGCCAGGCTCATAGCTGCTTTAATGCCATCAGCTGCACTAGACATAATTCCCCCTGCAAAACCACTTCCTTCACCAATAAGATAGAGATTGTCAAAACCGGCGCACAACCCGTTTCTTTCGCGTACTACCTGCACTGGCGATGATGTTTTGCTTTCAAGGCCCAACAAGATGCCCGTTTCAAAACCCTTCATTTTACGAATAAAATCGGTGAGGCCATGTTGCATAGAATGCACTACTGTTTTGGGCAACAAACGCCATAAAGGCAAAGGCAACAATCCTAATGGATAGCTGCTTTCGCAGCTGCTGGTTTTTTCTTTTTGTTGAATAAAGTCCTGAATGTTGCAAAACGGTGCGCCGTATCCACCAGCAATGGCATAAAACATTTTCTCAAGGTCGCCAAGGTATTTTAATGCATCCTGTGGTGAAACCGTTTTTCCCGTTAGTTCATCGGGGTGTATTCCGGCTACGCAGGCCGCATTGGCAAAAGCTCCATTCCGCTGGTAATGGCTCATGCCGTTTACAATATTGGTGTCGGCATAAGCTGCAGCAGGAACTACCATTCCGCCGGGGCACATGCAAAACGAAAATACCTGGTGGATACCATCGGCAGGCGAAGTAAGCCTATATTCGGCAGCTTTCACACCTGGTAATTGTGGTTTGCCCCACTGCGCACGATTAATTACCTCCTGCCTGTGTTCCATACGGCTGCCAATGGCAAAATTTTTTGTACGAAAAGTAACACCATGCTCCATGAGCATCAGGTAGGTTTCGTGTGCCGAATGGCCAGGAGCTACAAAAAGTGCATCTACCCTGAAGTTGCCGTTTGAGGTTATAACTTCAGTAACGCTTTGCTTTTTAACAGAGAAACGCTCAAACATGGTATCAAATAAAAATTTTCCACCAATAGCCTGAAAATTGTCTCGAAGATTTTTAACTATTTTCCGCAAATTGTTAGTGCCCAGGTGCGGATGGGCCATATAGGCTATTTCTTCGGGTGCGCCGGCGGCAATATAACATTCGGTAATAAACTGCTTTTCTTTTGAAATATGTTTCGATCGCGAAGTGAGCTTCCCATCAGAAAAAGTGCCTGCTCCGCCTTCGCCAAAAGCATAGTTATTTTTGCAGTCGAACGCCCCTGTTTTTTCAAAATTACGTATCGATGTCCCCCGTGTTTTCACGTCTGATCCGCGTTCAATAAGGATCACATTAAACCCGGCTTTTTGTAAAACAAAAGCTGCAAAAAAACCTGCCGGGCCACTTCCCACAACAACTACATTGCTGTTTCGTTTCCGATATGGAATTTCAAGCCTCTCTTTTTCCGGTAATGCTTCTCCTTTCAGTTCAGGCGAATGTACTACCACTTTCAACAGCCAAAAAATATTCTGTTTTTTCCTGGCATCAAGGCTTTTGCTTTCAACCTGCCACGAAAAATTACGAATGCCTAACATGCGTGAAAGCTTCTTCTCCAATGCTTCAGCATTAAAATTTGTTGGCATTTGTAAGGTCACTATTTTATATCCCATAAACTAATTTTATGTTCAAAAAAAGCGAAAGCCCTGATTTTGAACTACGCTTTCCACAATATCCAAAAAAAATTGTAATAAACAGCTATATATGGCTTACTAATATCTGGCAGCCTGTTTCTGAACAGGACTGTTTATGTAATTTTACGGGTTAAAAAACAAAGTAATGAAACAATTTTTTATCATTATCGGGATAACTACCTTGTTGTTTGGTAAAGCCATTGGACAAGACATGTGGTCGCTGCAAAAGTGTATCGACTTTGCTTTAGAAAACAACATTCAGATTAAACAGCAGGAGTTAAACAGCCAATATGCCGAAAATCGTTTAAGCCAGGCTAAATCGAACAGATTGCCCAATTTAAATGCACAGTTGGGAAACGATTATAGTTTTGGGCGGTCGTTAACATACGACAACACCTATAAAAACGTAAATTCCATGAGTATTACAGGGGGCGTAAATACCAATATTACTTTGTGGAACGGGTTCACCCTGAACAACGAAGTAAAAAGGCAGGAGTTGGATCTGCAGGCTACGCTGAAAGACCTGGAGAAAGCCCGCGACGACATTAAACTCAATATCACGCGAGCTTATATGGAAATTCTCTTTGCCGAAGAGGTTGCCACTGTTTCTAAAGCACAGTTGGATATTACAAAACAACAGATCGACCGCACGCAGCAGTTGGTGGATGCAGGAAGCCTTGCCAAAGGGGCGTTATTGGAAATTCAGGCACAGCAGGCCAGGGAAGAGCTACAGCTTGTAACCAACCAAAACAGTGTGCAACTTGCTTATCTTACCCTTTTTCAGCTGCTTGATTTGCCTATTTCTGAAAGTTTTACCATCGAAAAACCTAAGCTTCCGGAAATTAAAGCCAATAATTCATTGGTGAACTCACTAGATGTTTTTAAAACTGCCATGAATACCAGGCCAGAAATCCAGGCGGCGCAACTGCGGGTAAAAAGTGCCGAAAAACAATTGGAAATCGCCAAAGGTAACCAGTACCCCAGCCTAAGTTTAGGAGCTAATTATTATAACCTTTACAACGATAAGTATATCGACTTTAACGGAAATAGTATCGCTTTTGCCGATCAGCTAAAAAATAACGCACGTTCTTCGGCAGGACTTACCCTGGGGATACCTATTTTCAATCGATTTCAGGTAAAAAACGGTATTGCCAATGCTCAACTGCAAATTTACGACTACCAATACCGGTTGCAATCTGCTGCCAACCTGCTGCGAAAAGATATAGAGCAGGCATATACCAATGCGTTGGCGGCTTTTAAGCGTTATGTTTCAACACAAAAGGCCCTCAGTTCTATGAAAGAAGCTTTTCGGTATGTTGAAGAAAAATACAACGTAGGCATGGTTAACTCGGTGGAATACAACCAAAGTAAAAACGACCTTGCAGCGGCAGAGTCACAATTGCTACAAGCTAAATACGACTATATTTTCCGTACAAAAATCCTTGATTTTTATGCTGGAATTCCCATTGAATTGTAGAAATCGACAATAAACCCTTTTCTCTGTCAATAAAAATGTGCAACATCCTAAACTGGTTGAAAATGTTGATATACAGATCGGAAGGTTAATCTATATGTTGTATGGCATTTTGAAAAAAATCCACGATGGAATATAAAGAGATTAAACCGAAAGGATTTTTGCAAAACTTTATTCAATGTTTTTGGTTTTACCAAACTACTGATAAACCAATTCAACATACTATTTTACCCGATGGTTACTTTGATTTAATTGCAGAGTTTGAAGATGATATTTTAACAACCGTAAAATTGACCGGCATTTGGACAACCCCGAAACATTTTGATATTCCCCCCAAAAAAACTTACATAGCAATACGTTTTAAATTATTGTCTGCTGAATACCTTTTTAAAAGAGAGATAAAATCCATATTAGATGCCGAGCAAATTTTACCTTTTGAGTTTTGGAACATCAACGGCTATCAAAGCAATGAATTTGAAAAATTTGTAAGTAATACAACAACCCATATTGAAAAATCAATAAAACATTTAAAGGAAATTGATAACAGAAAACTCAAATTATTCGATTTTATATATCAACAGAATATAAAAACAATAGCAGAGCTATCAGAAAAAGTCTTTTGGAGTAGTAGGCAAATCAATCGTTATTTTAATGCTCAATTTGGTTTTTCGTTAAAAGAATTTTTAAAAATTGTCCGTTTCAAATCTTCTCATAAACACATATCAAAAGGATTATTATATCCTGAAAGTGAGTATTTTGACCAATCTCATTTTATTAAAGAAGTAAAAAAATACTCGGGAGTAACCCCAAAAGAACTTCATAAAAATAGAAACGACCGATTTTTACAATTATCAACGATAAAGAAATGATAATTTCGTTAAATAAAAATTTAACCTAAAAAACAGGAGGTTTAAAATGAAATGACCATGAGAAAATCTTTCACACATAGGCAAATGATTATAATCATGGGAGTTCCGTCTGTTACCATAAAAAAATAAATAATTATAGACAGATGAAAATCAAGAAATTATCACCCAACTTCGAAGTAAAAAACATTAAAGAAACGGTTGAATTTTACCAAGAAAACTTTGGCTTTGCCCTGGTAATGGCTGTTCCCGAAAGTAAAGATGGAATAGAACAAACATTGAGCAAGAACAAAGAGTATATCTATGCCATGATGCAAAAAGACAATGTTGAATTTATGTTTCAACGTTCAGACTCATTTAGGGACGATTTGTTCTTTGCAAAAGGCCTCAACATAGGCGCAACAGTTTCTTTCTATATGGAGGTTGAAGGCTTAAATAAATTTTATAACATATTGAAAAACAAAAATTTGCAAATTACGGAGTTGAAAACTACCTGGTATGGCATGCAGGAGTTTTATGTAAAGGATTTGAACGGGTATATTATCGGTTTTGCAGAAAAAGAATGACAATGAATATTGAAGCATTAAGAGATTATTGTTTGTCGTTGAAAGGTGCCGAAGAAAAAATGCCTTTTGACGATAAAACCCTTGTGTTTACGGTAAAAGACAAGATGTTTTGTCTTACAGATATAGAAACTTTTGAATTTGTAAACCTGAAATGTAAGCCTGAAATTGCTGTTGAATTAAGGGAAAAATACAACGAAGTTACGCCCGGATACCATATGAACAAGAAACATTGGAACAGCATAAAACCACAAGGTAAAATAACCGACGAATTAATGAAACAGTGGATATTAGATTCCTATAATTTGGTTGTAGCAGGACTTCCCAAAAAAGTTCAAAAAGAGTTGATTTATAACGAATAAAAAACGTATTTCAATCGATCAGAAAGTTGACGGCTGAATAATCATACTGTTTCCACCAAAGGCGGGCAAGTATGCCATCCTGTTTTCGGGCCCTGAATAAAGATCTTCGTTCATACACTTTACTTTGATAATAATAGAAGCCATTTATAACTTTGTTTTTCTGCCTTTCAATACAAAATGGCTATAAATCATCATTTTTTTATCCGAAGAAAGAAAGCTAATAATAGCAGCTATATGTAATTTTTAGGCATTGAATCAATTTTCTAAAATAAGCAAGATTGGATAAGTCTTTAAATAAAAATTTGACTTATATTTTGCGATATGAATTTTGCATCAAAAGAACATACAAACAACGAATATAATAAATCTATAAACCTGGCTATTGACTACATTCACAGTCATTTAGGTGAATGCATCAACCTAAAAACAGTAGCGGGGGCAGCGATGATCTCTGAATTTCATTTTTGTAGAATTTTTAAAGCCTATATCGGCGAACCCATTGGAGAGTATATTACACGTTTAAGAATGGAGCGGATAGCTCATTTGCTACAAATTTCAGATACCTCCCTTGCCGATATTGCTGAAAAAACAGGCTATCAAACACAACAATCACTGTCAAAAGCCTTTAAAAAACATTTTGGGATAACACCATCTGCTTTTAGACATTTAAATACGTACCTTACGGCAAAGTTGCCTAAGCCCCGGCACACTACTATGCAGTTAAACCCACAAATAGTAGAGTTAGAACCCAAACACCTATTGTATCTTCGTATTATAGCTAAATACGGCACTACGCCGGACTATAAAAGGGCTTGGAGTCAATTAATTTCTTATGCCCATACGAAGCATTTAATCAATGAAAACAGTGAGTATATAGGCATCAGTTTTGATGATCCCAATATTACGGAAGAGAAAAAATGCAGGTTTTATGCCTGTGTTTCAACAGATAAGAAAATAAAAGCCGAAGCAGCATTTGGAACCTTTACTATTGAAGAAGGCAAGTTTGCACGGTTTATCCACAAAGGAGCCTATTCTGGCTTGAATGATTTATATCAGGCTATTTATGCAGCATGGGTGCCTGATAATTATGACAAAATTAGAAATAGCAATAGCTTTGAAAAATACCTCAATAGCCCTGACAAAGTAAAAGAAGATGATTTATTAACAGAAATTTATATTCCTATTGAATAATTAAAACGAGCTACATGAAACACGAATGGAGAAAACAAGAGAAAGCCTTTTATTTACCTAAAAACAAACCGGAATTGCTCGATATTCCAAAATATACATTCATTACTTTGAGCGGGAAAGGCAATCCAAATGATGACTTCTTTTCGGAATATATAGGTGTTTTGTATAGTGTTGCTTATGCTATCAAAATGAATTTGAAAAAATCTAAGAATCCTCCGAAAGATTATCAGGACTGGGCGGTATATCCCTTAGAAGGCGTTTGGGATATTGCCAAAGATGCCCAACAAAATTCCGATAAAAGCATCAATAAAGACGATTTGGTTTTTGACTTGATGATAAGACAGCCTAATTTTGTAGGTGAGGATTTCTTTAATGAAATGATTGAGATTACGAAAAATAGAAAACCGCACCAACTGTTAAGCGAAGTGAAGTTTAAAACCATAACAGAGGGTAAATGCATTCAAATGTTGCATATAGGCAGTTACGATGATGAACCTCAAAGTTTTCAGAAGATGGAGCGGTTTGCAACTGAATTAAATCTGAGAAGAAAATCAAAAATTCATAGAGAAATTTATTTGTCAGATGTTAGAAAAGTTGAAGTAGAAAAATTAAAAACAGTATTGAGATTTCAGGTAGAAGTATAAAAAATAGAAAAACGAATATTATGGCACGACCAAAAACAAAAGATGATTTATTAAAGGCAGGTAATGAGAATTTTGACAAACTTTGGAAATTGATAGCTGCTTTTTCTGAAAAAGTCTTTACCACAGAATTTGATTTCTCAGACAATCCAAAACTCAAAGAAGCGCATTGGCAAAGAGATAAAAATGTAAAAGATGTATTGGTGCATTTGTATGAATGGCATCAATTGTTGATAAACTGGGTAACAAAAAATCAGGCAGGGGAATCAACTAAAATTTTACCCGAGCCATACACTTTCAAAACCATAGCTGAACTGAATGCTAAGTTCTGGGACAAACATCAAAAAACGTCTTATAATCAAGCGGTAGAAATGCTGAAGAATAGCCATAAAGAGGTAATGAAAATTATTGAAACATTCAGCAATGAAGAGTTATTTACAAATAAATATTTTCCCTGGACCGGGACAACCAGTTTGGGAAGTTATTGTGTTTCTGCTACATCAAGCCACTACGATTGGGCAATCAAAAAATTAAGAAAACACCAAAAGAACGTTTGTTAACACAAATTTTAGTATCACACACTATTTTTTACACTATCTACGGTTCTTATTGTAAAAATCGCTATTTATTATAATAGCATGGTTCTCACAGAATACAATTTGCTGTGCCAGCATTAGGCAAGAAATACAAAAATGATTAAATTTAACTGCTTGTGCAGCTTATTGCATACTTTTTATCTTTAAAGCCATCGAAAAAATAATTTTACTAAAACCCAAAGCCATGACACATAAAATATTGATTATCATTGCATTTATCCTTGTTGTTGTTTCGTGTGACCAAAACCGTGGTGGAAACGATATGTTTTATGCCGATGACATAATGGAAGAGGTAAAAATGATGCCCGGTGTAGGTCAATATACAAAAGCTAACCCTTCGCCGGAAAAACCACTTAAGCCTGAGGCTGATAAAAAGAAAATTATTCGTGATGGACGGATTGGCCTCCGCGTTACCGAATTGGAAAAGGCAAAAGCCCGGATCGACAGCCTCGTTAAAAAATATAATGCTTACTATGCAGGCGAAAACTTTAATAATTATAGCCGTGAATCGGTTTATTTACTCAAAGTAAGGATTCCTGCACAGGCATTCGACCAATTTGTCAATGACACTGAAAATGGCAAGGTAGAGGTTTTGTATAAAGAACTAAGTTCCCGCGATGTAACCGAAGAGTATATCGACCTTGAAACCAGGCTCAAAAATAAACGCGCCTACCTGAACAGGTTCAAAGAACTACTTAAACAGGCAAGGACAATTAGTGAAATTCTGGAGATAGAAGAGAAAATACGTGGACTGGAAGAGGAAATAGAAAGCACAACCGGCAGGTTGAGGTATTTGAGCAATCAGGTAGATTACAGCTCCCTTGACATCTCTCTTTCCAAATTAAAAGATTTTAAATATAAGCCCGATATACGCGACAAATTTTCTGAACAGCTAAAAAAATCACTGTCAAAAGGATGGTATGGGTTTATTGACATTATGCTCTTCCTAATTAGGCTTTGGCCTTTATGGATTGTATCTTTACTGTTAATTTACCTGATTAAAACAATTAAAAAGCGAAGAAAGCAACTTTAGTGCTATTTATTATTCGATTTTGGCTTTGCTATTGCAGCCGTCAGAAATAATGCTAATCTACTCGGAAGTTTTCAAGCCAACTTTTAAAAAAACGCCAATTCTTATTGTTTCGGTAAATTGGTGCAAAGCTTTCAAACATTAACAAAATCGATTATCTTTGTGTTTCTATAAAAAATATAGATTTTTTAAACGTTAAAATCAGCACAAATTATGAAAGTTACTGTAGTTGGAGCAGGAAATGTAGGTGCCACATGTGCACAAATAGTAGCAGAAAAAAATATTGTTCAGGAAGTGGTACTTCTCGATATTAAAGAAGGTGTTGCCGAAGGTAAATCCCTTGACTTATGGCAAACAGCGCCAATAAACTATTACGATTCGAGGGTAATCGGAGTTACTAACGATTATGCAAAGACAGCTGGTTCAGAAGTAGTTGTTATTACCTCGGGGGTACCTCGAAAGCCGGGGATGAGCCGCGACGATTTGATCTCTATAAATGCCGGCATTGTAAAAACAGTAACGGAAAATATAGTGAAACATTCGCCCAAAGCTAAAATAATTGTGGTAGCCAACCCTCTGGATGTAATGACTTACGCAGCATATCTTACGTCAAAAAAATCAAAAAACGAAGTTATGGGAATGGCTGGCATTCTTGACACTGCACGTTACCGCGCTTTCCTGGCCGAAGCACTTGATGTTTCTCCTCGCGATATTCAGGCATTGCTGATGGGTGGTCATGGTGATACTATGGTGCCACTGCCACGCTATACAACTGTTTCAGGAATTCCGGTAACTGAAATGATCGACGATGATAAGCTGAACGCTATTGTTGAACGTACCAAAAAAGGAGGTGGTGAGCTGGTCAACCTGATGGGAACGTCGGCATGGTATGCTCCCGGCTCGGCAGCAGCACAAATGGTTGAAGCCATTATAATGGATCAAAAACGTATTTTCCCATGTTGTGTATTGCTTAAAGGTGAATACGGACAGGAAAATATTTTCCTTGGCGTTCCGGTAAAACTAGGGAAAAATGGCGTAGAAGAAATTATTGAGGTGAAACTGAACGAAGCAGAAAAAGAGTTACTTAATAATTCAGCCAAAGCAGTTAGAAATGTTATGGATGTTTTGGATGGAATGAATATCCTCTGAGCATTTAATCAAAAAGATAAAACAAGCGGCTGATCCTTAAAGGATTGGCCGTTTTTGTAGATATAAGAAAAACTATCGTTATTAGAGGCATTTTATAATCGCCGCAATGCTTTGAAAAGTTTTGCCGGTAAACTTTATTGCGACTTCAGATATACTGAACGTAATATACACAAAAATACCTGCCGTTATTTTTACCAAATACATTTCTTTTAGCCACATTTAAAATTAGTAATTCGTTTTTGCAAACCTCAACTATTTCGGTATATTTGCACCGCTTAAAAATTCAGATAGTAAAACGGTAACGATTTAAAAACGTGGCAAATATCAGTCTAAAACCTACAAAAAAGCAACTATTGCGACTGGCCATTTTTGTGGCACTTGTGGGTATTGCTGCGTTAGTCGACCATTATCTTGAAAAAAATCCGGTACAATTAGGAAATATTGAAAATACCGGTAGCGAAAAGCAAAACAATACAGGAACCATAGAGTTTGTAAGCCAGTTGAACCTTCCGGGGGCAAAAATTGAAGTGCAAAAGCCGGGGTTCCGTAAACTTCAATCTTGGCTGTACTGCCATTTTATTCAAAAACACCATCAGTTATTGAGTCATCATTTTTTGAAGTCGGAAGTATTACCATCGCTACAATCTCCTGTTTTAAGATGTTACCGTCCCGCGTACGAAAACTATTTTTTTAGCGACCCCGACGACGACCCGCTGGTTTCCTGAATCAAATTTCTGAAAAATTCTATTTTCGCAATAACGCTGCCAGTAGCTTTTAATGCAATCGCACGTTATTGATATTAAGATCATTATAAGATTCAAAAAATAACATTAAAAAAAATCAAAATGCAAAACAAAGGTGCAATTTTAACATTTGCTATTCTGTTGGCGGCTGTTTGCCTCTACCAGCTTTCTTTTACATGGAAAGCCAAACAGGTTGAAAAAGCAGCAATCGAATATTCCGGAGGTGATGCTCAAAAAGAGTTCAGATACCTCGATTCTATTCAGGATCAAGTTGTTTACAACTTTTTGGGGCTGAAAGATTTTACCTATAAAGATGTAAAAGAACTGGAAATGAACCTTGGCCTCGACCTTAAAGGCGGAATGAACGTAACACTTGAAGTTGAAGTACGCGATCTTATCCGGGCAATGTCAAATTACAGTACGGATTCGACTTTTAATGCCGCTTTGGCAATGGCACAGGCAAAACAACGTAACAGCCAGAAAGATTTCGTCCCTCTTTTTGGGGAGGCTTTTGAGTCCATCGACCCCAATGCACGCCTCGCTTCTATTTTTAATACCCTTGAGTTGCGCGACCGTATTAACTTTAACACTACAAACGAAGAAGTTTTAAAGGTAATCGATGAAGAGACTACAGCAGCTATCGACAACTCATTTAATATTCTGCGTACGCGTATCGACCGTTTTGGTGTAGCACAACCGAATATTCAGAAACTGCAGACCAAAGGCCGTATTTTGGTTGAACTTCCCGGAGTAAAAGACCAGACCAGGGTACGTAACCTGTTGCAGGGGACTGCCATGCTTGAATTTTGGGAAACCTACGAAAACGCTGAAGTTTACCAATACCTGTTGGAAGCTAATGCCCGCATTAAAGAATTAAATGACCTGAAAGCGGAAAAGGACTCATTGGCTGGCAATAAAACTGAAAATACTGAAACGGCTGTTGCCGACACTGCCAAAACCGAAAAATCGCTTCTGGAACAATTAGAAGGAAGCAGTGTTAGTGATTCCACAGCAGCAGTAGACAACATTGCCGACATAAAAAAAGATTACCCGCTTTTTGCTGTACTTATTCCGAGTTCTGACCAGAGTGGACAGCTATATCCCGGTCCGGTTGTGGGTATGGCACACTCAAGAGATACAGCGCAGGTGAACAGCTATCTGGCTTTGCCGCAGGTAAAATCACTTCTCCCACGCGACCTTAATTTCTGCTGGACAGCAAAACCTTACGATGTTGCAGGAAATTATTTCCGCTTGATAGCTCTTAAGGTGACTACCCGCGATGGAAGGGCACCACTCGATGGTGATGTAATTACAGATGCACGTCAGGATTTCGATCAGTTTGGTGCTAACCCCGAAGTTGCTATGAGCATGAATAGTGAAGGGGCAAAAACCTGGCAAAGGCTGACCAAAGAAAATATTGGAAAATCAATTGCCATTGTCCTCGACGGCGCTGTACGCTCATATCCTACGGTTCAGAACGAAATATCGGGAGGAAGATCCAGCATATCAGGATTGGAAAGTATTGAAGAGGCAAAAGACCTTGCTAACATTCTGAAATCGGGTAAAATGCCTGCTCCCGCGCGTATTGTTGAAGAGCAAATTGTAGGCCCCTCATTGGGAAGAGAATCTATTCGTTCAGGAATGTACTCTTTTATTGTTGCCTTTATTATGGTGCTAATTTATATGTTGTTTTTCTACAGTAAAAAAGCAGGGCTGACAGCAAACATTGCACTTATTGCTAACCTCTTCTTCCTTTTCGGAATACTCGCTTCGCTGGGGGCAGTACTTACATTGCCCGGTATTGCAGGTATTGTATTAACGATGGGTATGGCGGTTGATGCAAACGTTATTATTTACGAAAGGGTGCAGGAGGAACTGCGCGCCGGCAAAGGTATTAAGTTGTCTATTTCCGATGGTTACAAAAACGCCTATTCGGCTATTATCGACGGACAGGTAACGACTTTCCTTACCGGTATTGTACTCTACCTTTTTGGTTCTGGGCCCATTAAAGGTTTTGCAACTACATTGATGGTAGGTATCGTTACCTCTCTTTTCACGGCAATTTTCCTTACCCGGTTAATATTCGAATGGCAGCTAAAAAAGTCACGAAACATTACTTTCACATCAAAAATTACCAAAAACTGGCTCGTTAACCCGAAGATCAAATTTCTTGATAAACGAAAAATAGCGTATATCATTTCCGGAACGCTGATTACCATTTCAATATTCTCGTTCATCACCCGGGGATTTAACCTGGGTATCGATTTCCAGGGAGGGCGTACCTACACTATTCGTTTTGATGAGGATGTAAAAGTTGCTGATATTCAGAATACACTTACAAATGCATTCGGATCGGCACCAGAGGTGAAAACGTTTGGCGCTGATAATCAGGTTCGTATTGTTACCAAATACAAAATTGATGACCTTTCTGAAAATGTTGACAATGAAGTGGAAGAAACCCTGTTTAACGGGCTGAAAAGTGGCGGCTATATTGGAAACGAAGTGAGCTATAATGATTTCATCGAAAATTACCGTATGAGCTCACAAAAAGTAGGGCCAACCATTTCCGACGATATTAAAAAGGATGCGATAATAGCCATTACCTTTGCACTGATCATCATCTTCTTGTATATTATGATCCGTTTTAGCAACTGGAAGTATGGTTTGGGAGGTGTTTTCTCATTGGCACACGATACCATTATCACATTGGGCTTCTTTTCATTGTTACACGGAATATTGCCTTTCTCGCTTGAGATTGATCAGGCTTTTATAGCGGCAATACTTACCGTTATTGGTTATTCCATTAACGATACCGTTATTGTTTACGACCGTATTCGTGAACACCTGAAAATTTATCCGAAACGTAATCTGAAAGACAATATGGATCATGCCATGAACAGCACACTGCGCCGTACTATGAATACGTCGCTTACAACGCTGGTGGTGTTGCTTGTTATTTTCATTTTTGGAGGTGCTAATATCCGCGGATTTATTTTCGCATTGCTAATTGGTATCGGTATAGGTACTTATTCGTCAATTTTTGTTGCTTCACCTGTTGTTTATGAAGCTGAAAGGCGTTTCAAAAAAATGAAAAGAAAACTTGCATAAAAAGTTGAATACTAATTAATAAAAGCAAAGGGCAATCTTTAAAAAGGTTGCTTTTTGTTTTTATGCCTGCTTGCGGGCCACTTTATGCGTTAATGTTAATGTAATTGTCTGTTTTAATTAAAATTTAGTTATCTGTCAGCACACAACCTACAAGCATTAAAAATTTTTGGCAGTAGATTAATCTGCTTTTTTTTCCGACCTTTGTAAAAATTATTTTCTGAGGATGAGAAACAATAACAGCAGGAGAGCAACCAGGAAGGAAAAACCAACCGGAAAAAGGATTGGGAAAAGTGTTCTTTCAAAACCGACATCTCAATCGCGGCGGGATAAAAACAGAAGTAACCCTAAGGGTAAGCCCTCAATAACTACGTTGGCAAAGACTGCAAAATCTGGGGTAAAATCATTTTCCAAAAAAAAGCAGGAATCACGGCAAAGGCCTGAAATACAGGAAGAAATAAGACTAAACCGGTTTATTGCAAATGCCGGGGTTTGCTCGCGTCGCGAAGCCGATACCTATATTGCTGCCGGAATAATATCAGTAAACGGCAAAGTAGTTTCTGAATTGGGTACAAAAGTAAAAACAACCGACAACGTCTGTTTTGACGGACGAAGGATATACCCTGAAAAGAAAGTTTACCTGCTGCTTAATAAACCTAAAGATTATGTTACCACAACCGATGACCCTCACGCTGATAAAATTGTGATGGATCTGGTTAGAAATGCCTGTAATCAGCGTATTTATCCTGTTGGTCGACTCGACAGGAATACTACCGGGCTGCTGCTGTTTACCAACGATGGCAACCTGTCGAAAAAGTTGACGCATCCAAGCCATAACATGAAAAAGATTTACCAGGTTACACTTAATCGGGAAGTAATGCCTGAGCACCTGCAACAAATTGCCGATGGTATTGAGCTTGAAGATGGTGAAATTCGTGCCGATGCAATAAGCTTTATCAGCGAACAGGATAAAAGCGAAGTCGGTATTGAAATCCACTCGGGGAAAAACCGCGTGGTAAGGCGCATATTTGAACACCTTGGCTATCGTGTAAAAAAACTCGATCGTGTTTATTTTGCCGGGCTTACTAAAAAGAACCTGCCTCGGGGAAAATGGCGTTTTCTATCTGAAAAAGAAATTCAATACTTAAAAATGCGGTAGCCAAATACCGATTTACAAAACAGGTACAGTTTTATAAATCAATCAGAAAATAAACAATAGTTAAAGTTGTAATTATTCTATAATCTGCCGACTAATAAACCGATTTGGAAAAGCAATTTCTAAAAATAGTAACGAGCAACCAGGGTATTATACACAAGGTGTGTAATATGTATTGTGACTTTCCGGAAGACCGAAAAGATTTATTCCAGGAGATTTTGGTACAACTCTGGAAGTCTTTTCCATCGTTTAGAGAAGAATCGAAAGTAACCACCTGGATGTATCGTGTAGCGCTCAATACAGCTATTACATCGTTCAAAAAAAAAAACGTAAACCCGATCAAAACCCCCTCTCTCTGGTTAACTTCCAGATAGCAGACGAAGGCTATGACCAGGAAACTGAAGAGAACATTAAGCTGCTACATAGGGCAGTAGCACGGCTCACAGGAATCGAAAAATCGATAATTATACTATATCTCGAGGATAAAAAGTATGAAGAGATTGCTGAAATAACGGGTATTACCCAAAATTACGTGCGGGTGAAAATGAACCGGATAAAAAAGAAACTCAAACAAATGATGGTAAACGTTGAATAAAAGATGAACCGGACATGCTGAATATTTTAACAAACTATAATGTGATTATAGCAAATTACCGCCTCTGGCGCATATGATATTATATAAATAGACAGTATTAGTCATATGAAATTAAAAGACTTAAAACAAACATGGAATAAATTGCCGGGAAAAGATCTGGATGAAGCGCAGATCCGGAAAATGCTCGAAAAGAAGACAGGTACACTTATTGAAAACATCGACCGTAATATAAAAGTCGGTTTCGTTGTGATATTCCTTCTTATCCTCGTATTTACATTGGATGATTTTCTATTTACTCCACTGATTATGAAGGGAATGAACCTGGATTTTAACTTCCCCGACTGGTTGCTTTATGTGAGCATGTTTAGTTATGTGCTGCTTTTTACAACTTTCCTGCTTTTTGTATTCAAATATTATCGTACAAAAAAAAGTTACGATATAAACTGCAACCTTAAGGAAACATTATTAAAAACCGTTAATACACTTACCACCTACCGCAGGGTATTTTATCTGGCGATAACTGTTTTACTTGTAGCTATAGGCCTCGGTTTTGTAACCGGTATGTATCAGGGTTACGCAGACGGAACAATGCAACATAATATTTTATTGTCTGATATTCAGCCTACAAAGATACTACTGGTGTCGGGTATTGGCATTGTATTGCTGGCACTACTGATTGGAACCGTATTTTTCTTTTTAAGATGGGGTTTCAGGAAATTGTATGGTAACTATACTGATCAATTGAAAGTTACATTAAGAGAATTGCAAGATATTGAAGATTAACAAAATGTTTTAGGATTGAATAATAATTGTAAGTAGCTTAGCGGTTAGAAAAATATCTATTTCATGGCATTAATAAAATCTATTTCAGGCATTCGTGGCACCATAGGAGGTGAGCCGGGTGAAGGGCTTACTCCTGTTGACATTGTAAAATTTACTTCTGCTTATGCTGTTTGGGCCAAAAAAGCACGAAACAATCAAAATTTGACCATAGTAGTTGGTCGCGATGCCCGCATTTCCGGGCCGGTGGTAAGCGCACTTGTTGTTGCCACGCTTAACAGTATGGGCTGTAATGTTGTTAACATAGGCCCGGCCACAACACCAACCACAGAATTGGCCGTGACTGCTGAAAATGCCGATGGTGGTATCATACTCACAGCCAGCCACAACCCTAAAGAGTGGAATGCCCTGAAATTGCTCAACCATAAAGGTGAGTTTTTAAATGAAGCCGAAGGCGCACAGATATTGAAAATAGCCGAAGCTGGTACGTTTGTTTTTGCAGATGTCGGCCAACTGGGGAAAACGATCGAGAAATCTTATACAAATTACCATATTCAACAGGTGTTGTCGCTTAAGCTTGTTGACAAAGAGGCAATCGAAAAAGCTGGTTTCACCGTTGCCGTTGATGCGGTAAACTCAGTAGGCGGGATAGCTATGCCGCCGTTATTAAAAGCATTGGGAGTAAAAAAGGTGGTGGAAATTAACTGCCATCCCAACGGCCATTTTGCACACACTCCGGAACCCCTGCCGGAAAATCTTGTGGAAACATCGGAAATTGTTAGCAATAGCGATGTGGATGTGTGCTTTGTGGTTGACCCCGATGTAGACCGGCTGGTGATTATTAATGAAGACGGATCGATTTTTGGAGAAGAAAACACCATTGTTGCCATTGCCGATTATGTGCTGGAGATAACTCCGGGTAACACCGTTTCCAATTTGTCTTCAAGCCGGGCATTAAAAGATATTACTGAAAAACATGGTCAAAAATACGAAACAGCTGCAGTGGGCGAGGTCAATGTTGTGGAAAAGATGAAAACTACCGAAGCTGTTATTGGCGGTGAAGGAAATGGTGGTGTTATCTATCCTGCCAGCCATTATGGCCGCGATGCACTGGTAGGAGCAGCCCTTTTTCTGTCGCACCTGGCGAAAAGTGGCGTAGCTTGCTCGCAATTGCGAAAAAAATATCCCGATTATTTCATTTCGAAAAATAAAATTGAACTCACGCCCGAAATTGATGTGGATAAATTACTGGAAAAAGTAAAAAATAAATTCACCGGCGAAAATATAACCGACATCGACGGGGTAAAAATTGACTTTGCCGATTCGTGGGTACACCTGCGTAAATCGAATACTGAACCAATTATCCGTATTTATTCGGAAGCAAAAACAAAGAACGATGCGGATAAGCTTGCCAAAAGTATGGTTGCGCAAATACAGTCACTTTTGTAGAAATTTCTTTCCGTAACCATTTCAGCAAGGGCAGATGGGTTGATTAATTAAGGGTTTATTGAAATAATCAGTACAATTTACGTAATTGGTAAATGTTTGTTAAGCTCTGTTCGCATTTTTTTGTGGGTCTCCCTACATAAAAGAGATATGGCATACCATTAAACCCTTTGTTACCTTTTTAAATTTCAAAGAATTTATCGTATTTTCAGCCTCTCTAAGTTTTCAACGTATGTGGGTTATCATTTCCCGTTTTATTTTGCGAAATAAGGCACTTATTCTGTCAATATTGGCAGTAGTAACGCTTTTTTTTGGTTATAATGCAACCAGGGTGGAAATGTCATACGAATACGCATTGCTTTTGCCAAAAAAAGACCCTGCATACAAAGATTATCAAGAATTTACACGCATTTTTGGTGAAGAAGGCAATCTTATTATTGTTGGTTTAAAAGATTCATCTTTTTTTCAATATAACAAGTTTAAGCGCTGGAAAGCGTTATGCAGCGAGCTTTCACAGGTTGAAGGTGTAGAAAACCTGCTGTCGGTGAGTAATGCATATAATCTTATAAAAAATACACAGGAAAAGAAGTTTCAGGTTGTTCCGGTATTTCCCGACACTATAACCAATCAACAGCATCTCAACCAGGCAGTTGATGTTTTTCACTCTCTTCCTTTTTACCGCAACGTATTGTACAATAAAGAATCAGCTACTTATCTGCTTGCCATAACGGTAAATAAAGATAAAATGCATACGTACCAGCGGGAACAAATGATTGGTAGTATTCAAAAAATTTGTCGGAATTTTGAAAGAGAGGAAAACATCAAACTTCACTACTCGGGACTACCTTATATCCGTGTGGTTAACTCCATAAAAATACGGCGCGAGCTTTATTTATTCAGTATATTGGCACTCACCATCTGCATAGTGGTGCTTTTTATCTTTTTCCGTTCTTTTAAAGCGGTTTTTTATCCGGTACTCATTGTAATGATTGGCGTTGTTTGGTCTATGGGGCTTCTCCACCTGTTTGGTTATAAAATAACCATTCTCTCCGGAATGATACCTCCGTTGCTAATTGTAATAGGTATTCCAAACAGCATTTATATGCTGAATAAATTTCACCACGAATATGTTAGTCACGGTAATAAGGTTAAAGCTCTCCAAAGGGTAATTGTAAAAATTGGCAACGCTACATTCTTAACCAATCTTACTACAGCATCGGGTTTTGCCACATTTATTATGGTTAAAAGCGATATTCTGAGGCAGTTTGGCTTTATTGCTTCATTGAGCATTCTCGGCCTGTTTGTACTTTCGATAACATTAATACCTATAATATTCAGTTTTGTAAATCCTCCGTCATCGAAACATGTACGTCACCTCGACAGTGGATTTACAACTCGCGTTATCAACGTACTGGTAAATATTACACAAAAGCATAGAAAAGTAGTTTATTTAGGGACTTTGTTTATTATTGGCCTTGGATTTTTCGGGATTTCTTTAATAAAAAGTTCGGGGTATATGGTTGACGATATCCCTAAAGAAGATCCTGTGTACAAAGACCTGAAGTTTTTTGAGAACAATTTCGAAGGTGTGATGCCACTGGAAATTTTAATAGATACAAAGAAGCCGGGAGGGGTTATGCAGTTTTCTACTTTCACCAGAATGGAAGCATTGGGGAAAAAACTGGCAACCTATCCGGAGCTTTCATCACCAATGTCTCTACTCAATTTGTTGAAATTATCGAAGCAGGCATTTTATAACGGAAACGAAAAATTTTACAGCCTGCCCAATAAGCGCGAAAAGAACTTTATTCTTCAGTATGCCGCCGGAGGTAATAAAAGCGCAAATATGCTCCATTCATTTTTAGACAGTACACGTCAGTTTACACGCATGAGTGTCCGCATTAAAGACGTGGGCACCAGAGAAATGAGCCGGTTGTATGGCAGTTTTGTTGCTGACTTGGATACAGTCTTTCCTGCCGACAAATACAATGTGGTTATTACAGGGTCAAGCATCATGTTTTTTAAAGGAACAGAATACCTGCTGCGCAACCTTTTTACAAGCCTGATACTAGCCTTTGTGATTATTTCAACATTTATGGCCCTCATGTTTTCCACCTGGCGGATGGTAATATTATCGCTGGTCCCTAACATTATACCATTAATTTTTACTGCTGCCTTTATGGGTTTTATAGGTATCCCTATCAAAGCATCAACCATCCTCGTTTTCAGCATAGCATTTGGAATATCAGTGGATAATACAATTCATTTTCTTGCCAAATATCGACAAGAGCTTAAAATAACCAACTGGGATATTGGTGAATCAACCATACTGGCATTAAGGGAAACAGGAATTAGTATGATTTACACTTCTATTGTGTTGTTTTTTGGTTTTGCTATTTTTATCCTCTCCGGTTTTGGAGGTACAAAAGCTATGGGTGTATTGGTTTCACTAACATTAATAGTAGCGGTAACTTCCAACCTCATTTTGCTGCCTTCGTTGCTTATGGGTCTCAACAGGTGGATTACAACACAGGCTTTCAGGGAGCCTTTGCTGCATATTTACGATGAAGAAGAAGATATTGAACTGGATGATCTGGAAATTTCACAGGGCACCGAAAAAGAAATAATTTAGTATGTATTCCGTCAAAGAACTTCAGGAAATAATTGAAAATGAGATTGTTAAAAGGTCAGATAAAATGACTGCTAACCCATACCAAAACTTGTATTCTCCGGTTACTTATGCGTTAGGTATGGGAGGAAAACGATTACGCCCCGTTTTGCTTTTATTGGGTTATAACCTTTTTGAAAAGGATGTGTTGCCTGCTTTACCGGCTGCTATTGCCATAGAGATATTTCACAATTTTACCCTCCTCCACGATGATATTATGGACAATGCTTCTTTGCGCAGGAATAAACCTACTGTCCATAAAAAGTTTAGTGAAAACAGTGCAATCCTCTCCGGCGATGTTATGTCTTTTATAGCCTATCGCTATTTGTTGGAAAGCCCCCGGGATAAATTGAGAAAAGTAATACAAAGTTTTACACAGACAGCCGTAGAAGTATGCGAAGGGCAGCAACTGGATATGGATTTTGAACAACGGCTGGATGTTAGTGAAACGGAATACCTGAAAATGATAAAGCTAAAAACAGCGGTTTTGCTGGCTTGCAGCCTTAATGTTGGTGCATTACTTGCCAATGCACCTAAAACCATTACAGAAAAACTTTATCAATTTGGATTAAATCTGGGAATGGCATTCCAGTTGCAGGACGACATGTTGGATACTTATGGCGACCAGAAATCATTTGGTAAAAAAATTGGTGGCGATATTGTAGCCAATAAAAAAACTTATTTATTGGTAAAAACGCTGGAATTAGCAGATACAGGTACCAAAAAAGAACTTTTACAGTGGATACAAGCTGTTGATTTTCAATCCGAAGAAAAAATTTTATCGGTAACAAAACTTTACAATCGTGTGAATGTAAAAACAGTTGCCGAAGAAAAAATATTTTTTTATTACCAGAAAGGTGTTGAGATTATTGAGCAACTACCCATAGGTTATAGTGAAAAACAAGCCCTTCATTCGTTGAGCAACAATCTGTTGAAACGTATAAGATAGGCGTTAAAAATGTTCCAAAAAACCTTTTTTTTGGTTGTTGAAACGTAAAACAATATTAAATTTGTTATTCTTAACAGAAAAGAATAAACCGCATTTAAAATCTAATTATTTATGGCACAAATTGTTGGTGAAATTATTCAGGTAATCGGCCCGGTTGTTGATGTTAGTTTTGAGAGGACAGACAGTGAACTCCCGGCGATAAATGATGCACTGGAGGTACCACGCGAAGGTAAAGATCAGTTAATAATCGAGTGCCAGCAGCATATTGGCGAAAATACCATCAGGTGCGTTGCAATGGATTCCACAGATGGGTTGCGCCGGGGTATGCGGGTTGTATCTCTGAATAGTCCCATTGTAATGCCTAAAGGCGAAGTTTCATTGGGAAGGTTGCTGAATGTGGTGGGTAACCCCATTGATGGGTTGAAAGCACTACCAAAAAATGGATTAAACATTCATAATGAGCCACCGGAATACGAAGACCTCACCACTGAAACAGAAGTACTTTACACAGGCATAAAGGTAATCGACCTGATAGAACCCTATGCGAAAGGTGGTAAAATCGGACTTTTTGGTGGTGCCGGTGTTGGAAAAACTGTGCTTATTCAGGAGTTGATAAATAATATCGCCTTGGCCCACAGCGGTTTATCAGTGTTTGCGGGCGTAGGCGAACGTACCCGCGAAGGAAATGATTTGCTTCGCGAAATGATTGAAGCAGATATTGTCGATTATGGTGAAGCATTTAAGGAATCTATGGAGAAAGGGAGCTGGGATCTTTCCAAGGTAGATGAAAAGAAGTTGAAAAACTCTAAGCTGGCTATGGTTTTTGGTCAGATGAACGAGCCTCCCGGAGCACGTGCACGTGTTGCCCTTTCCGGCCTTACCATTGCTGAGAGCCTCCGCGATGGAGATGGCTCTGCCGAAAGTGGCCGCGATATTCTTTTCTTTGTTGACAATATTTTCCGTTTTACACAGGCAGGTTCTGAGGTGTCGGCATTGCTGGGAAGGATGCCATCGGCAGTGGGTTACCAACCAACGCTGGCAACAGAGATGGGTATTATGCAGGAAAGGATCACCTCAACAAAGCGGGGCTCCATTACATCTGTGCAGGCAGTATATGTTCCTGCCGATGACCTTACGGATCCTGCGCCTGCAACAACATTTGCCCACCTCGATGCCACAACGGTACTAAGCAGAAAAATTGCCGAACTAGGTATTTACCCTGCTGTTGACCCGCTGGATTCAACATCGCGGATTCTTACCCCCGAAGTGGTGGGTGACGAACACTACGATTGTGCGCAGGATGTAATTATGTTACTGCAACGTTATAAGGAACTTCAGGATATTATCGCTATCCTTGGTATGGACGAACTTTCGGAAGAGGATAAAATGGTGGTGCACCGTGCACGCCGGGTGCAACGGTTCTTGTCGCAACCGTTTTTTGTAGCATCGCAATTTACAGGCCTCGAAGGCAAACTTGTTTCAATAGAAGATACAATTAAAGGTTTCCGAATGATTATGAATGGCGAAGTGGATGAATACCCTGAAGCTGCTTTCAACCTTGTGGGAACCATTGAAGAAGCTATTGAAAAAGGTAAAAAAATACTCGCTGATAACTGATTTTTGATAAAAAGCCTGATAATGCACCTGGAAATTATAACACCCGACAAAAAAGTATTCGAAGGAGAAGTGGAACTGGTTCAGTTGCCCGGAACCAATGGAAAATTTGAAATACTGAAAAACCATGCAGCTATTATTTCAACACTTGGGAAAGGACACATTAAAGTGCAGGATACAGCAGGGGAAGAGCATTTTTTTGATATTGATGGCGGTGTGGTGGAAAATAAATCCAACAAAATTATTGTTCTGGTTGAATCGGCATAACATAAAGAAAATAACAATTATTACCCCGAAAGCCAATGTGTTTTCGGGGTTTTTGGTTAAAAAATGAAAACAAAAATTCTTATTATCAGGTTTAGCTCTATTGGCGACATAGTGTTAACGTCGCCGGTTGTGCGATGCCTGAAAAACCAGCTGGAAGATGTTGAAATTCATTTTGTTACCAAAGAAAAATTTGCCGGTATTGTACAGCCGAACCCTTATATTACTAAAGTTCACCTGTTAACCGACAACTTAACCAAACTCATTTCAGCCCTGAAAAGAGAGCGATTCGACTATGTTATCGATCTTCATCATAACTTAAGGAGTTACCGCCTAAAACGAGCTTTAAATGTGCAGGCTTTTAGTGTTGATAAACTAAACCTGAAAAAGCTTTTACTGATAAAAATGAAGATTAACCTTTTGCCTGAAGTTCATATTGTAAACAGGTATCTTGATACCGTTGCACATTTGGGCATTGTTAACGATCAAAAAGGCCTCGATTATTTTATTCCTGAAAAAGAACGTTTTAAAATAAGTGATTTACCTGAACCGTTTCAGAACGGGTATGTGGCATTTGTTATTGCCGGCACTTATTCCACCAAAAGGCTTCCATTCGATAAAGTTGCCAAAATTTGCCACGGCATAGATTTCCCTGTAATTTTGCTGGGAGGAAAGCAAGAGCTTGACGATGGAGAGAAGATACTGGCAACATCAAAAGGTAATATTTTAAATTATGCCGGGAAGATCAATCTTGGCCAGTCGGCTTCGATAGTGGAAAATGCAAAGTTGGTATTAACCAACGATACGGGTTTAATGCACATTGCAGCTGCTTTTAAAAAGAAAATACTCTCTTTTTGGGGGAATACCGTTCCTGCTTTTGGTATGGTTCCTTATTTGGCCGATGAGGCTTCTGAATTATTGGAAGTGAGCGGGTTAAAATGCCGCCCGTGTTCAAAATTGGGATTTCATTCTTGCCCGAAAAAACACTTCAGGTGCATGGCCGATATAGATACAAATGCAGCTATTCGCTGGATTAGCCAACATTTTCAAAGTTAACTATAAAGTTTGAAATGCTGATGCAAGCCGTTTAAGTCCTTCGTGCAATGTGCTTCGCGGACAGCCTATATTTATCCGTAGCCATCCATTGCCGCCAGTGCCAAATTTTCCACCATTGTTTAGGCCAACCTTTGCCTTTTTAATGGTAAATTTCATTAGTTCATTATCATCCATTCCGTATTTTCTGAAATCGAGCCATACAAGATAGGTAGCTTCCGGTTGCATTACCTTTACTTTAGGCAGGTGTTCTTTTATAAAGCGTTCCAGAAATAGATAGTTATCCCACAAATAGGCCAACAATTGTTGCAGCCACTCATCGCCATGGGTGTAGGCTGCTTCAAGCGCTACCGAGCCAAAAATATTACCCATACCAAAATGGCCCACTGCAAGCTGACGCTCGTAGCGTGCAAATTTTATTTTATCAGGGATAATCATCAGCGATGTTGACAACCCGGCAACATTGAAAGTTTTGCTTGGTGCCATGCAAACTACACAATTGCCGGCAGCTTCCTCAGAGAGCGTAGCAAATGGCACATGTTTGTTTTTCCCAAAAACCAGGTCAGAGTGAATTTCGTCTGAAATTACCAAAATATCGTTCTCCAGGCATAACGAAGCCAGTTTTTCCAACTCACTGCGCTTCCAAACCATGCCTCCCGGGTTCTGTGGATTGCATAGCAAAAGCAATTTAGTTCTTTTATCAATTTTTAATTTCAGGTCGTCAAAATCGAAGGTGTAGCGACCGTTAACTATTTTCAGCGGATTTTCCGTAATTTTTCTTCCCGTACCTTTTATGCAATCGAAAAAAGGGAAATATACCGGAGGCTGAACAATTACTTTGTCTCCCGGCTTCGAGAAGGTTTCTATAGCAAGCGTGAGGCCTGCCACAACGCCCGGGCTCGATGATATCCACCTTTTTTTGACCTCCCATCCGTGACGCCTTTTTATCCAACCAATAACCGATTCAAAATAAGATTCAGGTTTAAATGTATACCCGAAAATCTCATGCTCCGCCCGCTTTTGTATTGCTTCTGCTACAAAATCGGGTACCCTGAAATCCATGTCAGCCAACCACAAAGGCAAAACATCGTTGGTTTTAAACAACCTCTCCCGGCCATCGTATTTTATACAATTTGTCCCTTCTCGCGGGATAATCTCATCAAAATTACAGTGCTTCATATGTGTGAATATCAATTTTCCGAAGCAATTTTTTTCCTTCCTCTTCTTCGGCTTTTAGAACAAAATTAAAACGGTTTAACGCAAGGCACATATCAAAGTCGGCCTGTGGTGCCCACTCTTGTTTCTCTGGCGCAAAAAAACGCGCTCCCGAACCTTTTCGAATTTGTGCCTTCATTTGGGCTAAGTTACTGGGTTTTCCTTCTAGCTCGTTTTTAAGATATACAGCGCAAAGCGTATCTTCGTCGGTAGGGTATTTGCAGGCATAGCCCATGCAAACCAGCGAAACGTTATCGGGTTTCCTTTGCCTGATATATTGAACAATAGCACCGGAATTAACAAAACTACCGGTAATTATTTCATCAGCATTTTTGGCATTTACAATGCCCTGGGTTCCAGAACTTGTAGTGTGGATTATTGTTTTTCCTGAAATAGCCTTTCTTTTTAATTGCGATGGAGAATTTCCAAAATCAAAGCCTTCAGGCTTTTTCTCGTGGCGCTCGCCCATCAGCAACGAACCGGGGTATTTTTTTTGTAAATTATATGCCTCGTCGATATTTCCAACAGGAATAATTTTGGCTGCCCCCAAATCTGTTGCGTAACATGCAGTAGAAAAAGCCCTGAACACATCGATAATAATAGTTAATCCGGTGGCAGCCTTTGCCCCTTCAAGCAGTTGAAATATATGGATGTTCATAAACATTGATTTTCGCGAAAATAAATAAAATAAACCACTACTGTTTGGGCAAACAAAGATTCCTTCTTCCAGAATTGTCTGAAAATTATGCATATAATTACGAAAAATCCCTCAACTCAAGATTAAAAGGTAAAAATAAGGGCTTAGAGAGGCCAATATGATCCGAATTATTGCAAATACAGCCTATTTTGTGAATACCCCTAAATCTGTTTTGGGCAGTTTCGGGGCTATCTGTTTTTATTTAAAAATGCATCACTAATTAATCTGGAATGTTAGCAGTACCGGTTGAATATCATATCAAAATTCCAATTCAATAAAATAGCCGTTGTGTTTTCGGATATTCAAAACGGTGTTATTTTCAAAAATAAGGTACTGTCCTTTTATTCCTGTTAAAACGTTACTTATGGTTGGTTTTTTATCAAACCCTATGCTGTTAACTTTTTCAGGTACAGTAAGTAGAGGGTATCTTATACTTGTTGTTTTATCGTCATTGGATATATATTTTTGAAGTTCTGCAGGCAGCCGGTCTATGGCGGCTTTCTTCTCTTCCATAAGGTTACTGTCGTTCAATTTTTCGTGGGTTAACATGGTGCGCCAGTTGGTTTTATCGGTATAAAATCTTTTCAGAAAGACCTCTATAACGCCAGCAATATGGCGATTAGGAGTTAGTGCAACTTTTATGGCTGCATTTGCCCCCTGGTCGATCCAGCGTGTAGGTATCTGGTGGTGGCGGGTAACACCTACTTTCACTTTGGTAGAGAGCGCCAGATAAACAATATGGTCTATAAGGTCATGTTTTTCAGCCCATCCCATATCTCGGGCAATGCCGAGGTGGGCTTTTGAGAGCTCTGGCCTTACTACGGACTCGGAAGCTTCTGGTGCTGTTTGCAGGCAGTTGTAACAAAATCCCTGGTTAAACGATGTTTTGGTTTTTTCCCCACACGATATACAATTGATACGGCCATTGAAACGCATGGTTATTTTCTTGCCAATTAAATCGTTCATTGCTATTTCTTCATTGCTTAACGCAAGATAGTAATGGATCGGATCGGTTAGTTCCGTGCGCATTTTAAGTAAGTTCCCTTCAAAGTGCATTGCTCTTTTTTTATGGTAAGTCAGTTCTAAACTAATGTGCTATTGAAATGTAACCAAAGCTACGGGTTTTCAATTTTATCGAACAGATAAACGAATTGTCTCATCGTTAGCTATGCTTAATACACTGATATATATTAATTTGGCTGCATCTTCCATTATTTCCGGAGTTAGTACGTCTGTTTTATCGAGCGGATGATGATAATAGACGGGAAGAACCGAACCTGATGTCCACAAGGATAATGTTTTTATACCTGCATTTTCGAAATTTGAAGCATCGGAGCGGGGGCGTCCATAGTTTTTTTTCCATTCGGAGGCATCCATTTTTCGTTGGATGTATTTTTCGTTGGCTGATTGAAAATGGCTAAAAATTTCGGGGTAGCTTTTGGCTGCCTCCAGGTAAAATCCGGTTCCGTTTCCAACCATATCGAGGTTGATCATAAATACTGTTTTATCAAGAGGAAACAGTGGATTTTTAGTATAATAGGCACTGCCATATAAACCACATTCTTCGCCACCAAAAAGCACAAAAAGTACCGACCGTTTTGGTTTAATTTCGGAATTTGCCAGCGCTTTTGCTGCGCCAAGAACATCTGCTACACCCGAAGCATTATCCAATGCTCCGGGAAATAACTTGCCGAGGTAACCTTGCCCGTCGAGATGGGCACCAACAATTATCACCTCTTTTTTCAGATCCGGATCAACACCTTTAATTAACCCAACCACATTGCATGCCTGTCCATCAGGGTGGTTTTTTGTTTCGGCAGAAATCGTTACCCACTGGTTTTCCGGAAACTCAAATGATGGTGTTTGCATCTTTGCCAGCGCTTTTTTTACTGAGGCATAATTTTTTTCTGCATCGTTAAAAAAACGTTCTGCCACTTCATTACCAATATGTGCATAAATCAACCCATCGGTATGCGAAGTATTGGGATTGGCTACTTTGCTGATATAGAGTAATCCTGCTGCACCATGTTTTGCTGCGTTATTAAATTTGTAGCGGTGGTAAGCATAGGGAGTCCATTTAGCCATTCTAGCAAAACGATTTTGCCTTTTACGTCTATATTTTTATAATCGTCGTAATTTAGTTCCGGGGCAGTTATACCATAGCCACAATATACTAAATTGCCAGTTACCGCTCCCGAATCGGAGTTAGACCCCGGGTAGTAATCATCGATAAACCGGAGTTCCGTGTTTTCTCCGTCACCGTTGGTGTAAGTTACTTTTCCGGCAGTAAAAACTTCGGAATAGGCGTTGGGAAAATATTGAAACCAGCCTTCCTTATTGGCAGGCTTAAGGCCCCATTCTTTTAGTTTTGAGGCGCACCAACGGGCAGCATTAAGAAATTCCGGAGATCCCGATAAGCGGCCTTTGTATTTTGCATCGGTGAGCGAATCGGCAAAACTTAAAATTTCATTGCTTGATATGGAATGAAAAGT
>PDWI01000150.1_pt1 | contig 100256 bp, 91 predicted proteins | sample 1430891 | NCBI WGS metagenome assembly PDWI01 (sample SAMN01162508, study PRJNA174530) | Oral metagenome, whole genome shotgun sequencing project. | biome: Marine environment; feature: Marine mammal; material: Swab sample of the gingival sulcus; isolation source: swab sample of gingival sulcus... | reverse complement strand
TGTTTTTTTATGCATATTTTTTTATTAAAAATAACTTTTATAAAAATGTATATTCACGTTCTGTTTCAGAGACCCATGCACACAGAATTTTTTGCACATATTATCAATAAAACACCAAGTGCAATATCTCAAGAAATTAAAAGAATTGACACAAGACCAGATATTGTAGATAAAAAAGAAAGAATTGGAGATTGGGAGGGTGATACGATTATTGGAAGTGATAAAACAAAAAGATTAATCACAAGTGTTGAGAGAAAAAGTGGTTATGGCATTATTGAAAAAATAGATATTGTTTCTGCAATAAATATGCATAAAATTTTACAAAGAAGTTTTAAAAGAATTAGTAAGAGTAAACGATATACTTTTACATATGATAATGGAACTGAATTAGGTAAAGAGGATTCCGATCTTGAAAAGAAGATCCATATGGATGTGTATAGAGCACATCCGTATCATTCATGGGAAAGAGGATGCAATGAAAACTTTAATGGATTAGTGCGTACATTCTTTCCAAAGAAAACTGATTTTGGTATGGTTAGTATAGAAAACGTAAAGCATGTACAATATCTTCTCAATCACCGTCCACGTAAAAGATTGGGATATTTAACACCGCATGAAGTCTTTTTTGGAATTATTCCTTCTAAATTATTTGATTAAGGTTTGGATTGAGATTTAAGGTTAAAGGAAAATATTGGGAATTATAGTAATAACAGGTAAGTAGTATATAAAAAAACACCCTGTACTTAGTTGTGTAACAGGGAGTGTTAATTTAATTTTTTGGTGTGGTTATGGCGATTATGTTTTGAATATCTTCTGTATATTTTTTGATTTCCTCATTAATAATATCTGTAGAATTTTCCACAAAATAGTCGGCAAATGAAATAATTTTGCTTGGTTCATCTTTATTTTCGTTGATTTTTTTGATAAATGTTTCTCTTTTTTCTTCTGTTGCATTATCTACAAGTACGATAAGAATTCGATGCGTAAGTGCTGTGCTGATGTCATTTATAAGAGCTTCTTTTTGTTGAGCATCTCTGTTTTTGAAGTTAATGTTTTGGATTATTGATATAAAATTGTTATTTTGAGTAATCATTTTTGTGTTATACATTGTTTATGTCGTCGAGAAGTTCATCAAGTTTTTCACTTGTGACGATGGGTATTCCTTTGTCGTTTATTAGTTTTTCATCAGTACTATTCTCATCATTATAGAAATATTCAAGTAACTCCTCAGTTACAAAATTATCTGCGACAAGCATTTCTCTGTCACCTTCTTTTACAAGATACATGACATTATCTTTTGTATATTCATTAAGTCGCCAATAGATGTAGTTTGCTACTTCAATCTCATCTAGACCTACTTCATTAAGTAATTGTGTTATTGTGCCTTTGAAAGACTCTACAGATTTTTTGGCCATTTTTGTAAAAAGATCTTCAAGTGCATTTGGGATTTTGTCTTTAGGGACATTGCGTTTTAATAAAGCTTCGTGTGCTTTATCAAAGAAAATGCTTTCCATATATTCATCGCAAACTTGAGATATGAGTTCAGTTTCTGATGTTGGTAATAATTCGTTTGGAAGAGTGATTTCTTCCTCCTCCTCGTCTATGACATTCTCGTTTTGTGTTTTGTTTTCACTTCTTTCTTCAACATTTTCTAGAATTTCTTCTGTTTCTTTTACTTCAGTAGAATCATTTTGCAATGGTGATTCTTTCATTTGTTCAAATGAAATATCCTCACATTCTTCGGGCTCTTCTTTTGTTATTATAAACATTGTTGCAATGTCTGTGGAGATGCCACGCTGTTTCATTTCAATTTCATTTTGTGCGTGCCATATATTTACAGAATCTTGAAGCTCGTCAAAAACACCATCTGGTAAAAAGGAATTTTTCTGAGATGAACTTACAGTTTCTTGGTGACTCTTGGAAATTTCTGAATCTTCTGATAGTTCTTTTGTATTTTTTTTGAAGAAATTTACACCAAACATATGTGCAAAATATAATTTTTTCTTATTATAACATATCATTTTTAATAGTCACGAAATAAGAATATTTGTTGACTTTTTACTAAAAAAATGGCATTCTAAGTGAAGTATTAATTAATTTTTTTATATCAAAGTGGTAGTGGTAAATCTATGAAAATACATATGTATAGTGTCAGCATAAAAAACACTATAGATCTGTATATTTATAGGTGGTACAGCTATACACTTATCTCTTTATGAGTGAAAAAAAGAAATGGTCATTAGAAGTGGCTGGACGTGAGCTTGTTATTGAAACAGGTCAACTTGCAAAGCAAGCAGGTGGTGCTGTAACTGTGCGTTATGGTGATACGCAAGTATTAGCAACCGCTGTGATGAGTAAAGATAAAAGCGGTGTAATGGGCTATTTTCCACTGATGGTGGATTATGAAGAGCGTTTTTATGCAGCAGGCAAAATTAAAGGATCACGTTTTATCAAAAGAGAAGGGCGCCCGAGTGATGAGGCAGTGTTGACTGGGCGTGCGGTGGATCGCACAATTCGTCCGCTTTTTGACATGCGTATGCGCAATGAGGTGCAGGTAGTGATCACTGTGCAGTCGATTGATGGAGAAAACGATCCAGATATTATCTCTATTATTGCGGCATCTGCAGCGCTTTCTATTTCCGATATTCCATGGGATGGTCCTGTGGCAGCGGTGAAAGTGGGTATGGTGGATGGACAAGTTATTCTTAACCCGACAGAAGCACAAGAAGAAAAGAGCACGATGAATTTGACACTTGCTGGGACAACAGAACGTGTCAATATGATTGAAGCAGGTGCACATGAGACACCGGAAGATGATGTGGTGCGGGCGTTTGATGCGGGACATGCTGAGATTAAAAAGATTGCAGCTTTTATCAAAGACATTAAAGCAGAAGTCGGCAAAGAAAAACGTGTAGCAACACTTTTGGTTGGAACACCGGATATGGAGCAAATGATGCGTGAGACATTGATTGCTGAAGGGATTGAAGATGCGCTGTTTGGGACAAAAGAAGAAATTGGTACACAAACAGCAGCGGTGAAAGAAAAAGCGGAAGAAGTATTGCGTGAGAAACTTTCTGAAGAAGAACAGGAGAATTTCAGTGATATTTTTGCATTGGTATATGACGAGGTATGTGATACATTTGTCCACAAAAATATTATCGAACAAGATAAACGACCAGATGGACGTGCGACAACAGAAATTCGTCCGATTGCATGTGACACTGGTGTGTTGCCACGACCGCATGGATCGGGATTGTTTACACGTGGGGAGACACAAGCTCTCACTGTGACGACACTTGGTGCGCCTGGTGACGAACAAGTGATTGATACGATGGAAGTTGATGAGAAAAAGCGTTACATTCATCATTATAATTTTCCACCATACTCTGTGGGAGAGGTACGGTTTATGCGCGGCCCTGGTCGTCGTGAGATTGGTCATGGTGCATTGGCTGAGAAAGCGCTTGTGCCAGTAATCCCTTCAAAAGAGGATTTTCCTTATACAATTTTACTTGTTTCTGAGATTTTAGAATCAAATGGTTCATCTTCTATGGCTGCAACATGTGGTTCAACACTTTCACTGATGCATGCAGGTGTGCCGATTGTGCGACCAGTGAGTGGTATTGCAATGGGAATGATGACAAACTTTGATACTGGTGATTATAAAGTGCTTTCTGATATTCAGGGTGCAGAGGATCATTATGGAGATATGGATTTGAAAGTTGCTGGTACAGAAAAAGGTATTACAGCACTACAAATGGATGTAAAAATGAAAGGAATTAACACAGAAATGTTTCGTGCAACACTTGCACAAGCGCGAGAGGGAAGAATGCATATTCTTGGAGAAATGCTCAAGGTGATTGCAGAGCCGAATCAGGAAATGTCACCATATGCACCGCGTATTATCACAATGCAAATTGATCCAGATAAGATTCGCGATGTGATTGGACCTGGTGGGAAAATGATCAATGAAATTATTGAAAAAACAGGAGTTAGTATCGATATTGAAGATGATGGAAGTGTATTTATTACAGCAACAGAAGCAAATGGGGGTGAAGAAGCACAAAATATTATTCACAATCTCACAAAAGAGGTGGAGACTGGTGAGGTGTATGAGGGAACAGTTGTCAGAATTATGGATTTTGGTGCTTTTGTGGAAATTTTACCTGGAAAAGATGGGTTGGTGCATATTAGTGAATTAGCACATAAACGTGTTGAGAAAGTGACAGATGTTGTAAAGATTGGTGATAAGGTTAATGTTAAGGTTAAAGAGATTGATTCACAGGGGCGCATCAATCTTTCTATGAAGGTGCTTATGGAGAAACCTCAGGTGTAGCTCACACTTATTTTAAATGTGTGGTATAATAAAAGGCGTTACGTTTTGTAACGTCTTTTTACTTTATAAAAAGGATGGTTTATGGCCGATAAAAAAGAAAAACAAACGCAAAAACAAAAAGAAGAATTGAATCAAGTCTTTGAAATTCATACAATGGCAAAAGATAATGAGTTAAGACAAGACAGTGATAATACAAATGATTCTAAAAAAACATCAAAAAAATCTATATTAGGATCACAGAATAAAAAGCCACTAATTGCAAAGAAAGTACAAAAAAAATCTACTGAACCCAATCCATTTTTAACAGAGGAGGTAAAAGGTGAAATAACAACAGTGGGAAAAGAAGCACAAAATGTACAACAAAAACAAGAAGGTTCCAAAAAAGGATCTTTTGCTCCACAAATAAAAAAAGACTTTGCAGAAGAGACGAATCAGACACCTGCAGATATTGCATCAAAGGTTCAAAAATCAAAATCAGTAAAACAATCAAAAAAATCAAAAAATATTGTAAAAATCATGATGATTATTTTTATTATTTTGTTTATTTTAGGGGCTATTGGAGTGGTTGTGTGGATATTTGTGTTTGATAAACAGAAAGTTTCTGTCGAATCAAATCAACAAACAATGCCTGAAACGGTCGAGGATGTTATTGATAAATCTACAGCAGAATCCGAGCAACCAAAAAAAACATACTCTACCGATATGCCAAATTATTTTGTACTTAATGTAGAAAGTCAAACGAGTGATAGTGATATTGTTGCTGAATTTACAAAGATTGAAAAAACTATAATTGCTGACGATATAGTTGAGCCAGTTGCGTTCACTGTAAATGATACAAATGGTAATCCGGTGTCATTTCATATATTTGCTCTTTCTGCTGGAATGAACATTCCTCAAGAAATAGCTTCTTCTCTTGAAGAAGAATTTGATCTTTACGCATATAATGATCCTGAACATGGTGTGCGATTTGGATTTGTAATTAATGTAAAAAATCCAAATCTTTTACAAGAGGCGCTAAAGGAAAATGAAGTAAAATTACCACAGGCATTTAGTATTATTCTTGATGAAACTGCTATCGCGACAGAGAATACTACATTTAATGATGGAGTCTATAAGACATATCCAATTCGATACACAAATTTAAATAGCACAGAATCATATTCTATTGATTATGTAGTCAGTAATTTACAATTGGTGGTGGGCAGTAGTAGACATACAATTCGTGCAATTCTTGAAGATGTACGTGGTGGTATATATAATCCAGAAAATAATGATTCTGTTGGTTTAGAAGCAGATGTTGATCTTGAATCAAATCTTGAAACCAAAGTTGAGGAGGAGAAAGTAACTGATAATATGACAGATGCCACAATAGAATAATAAATAGCAAATTTTACAAAATTTTTCTGAAAAATCACCAGTGTATGGTGATTTTTTGTTATACATACATTTTAAATGAACTGTGTGCAATAAATTGTGGATAACTTGTGGAAAAATAATATAAAAAACTAAAAAGAAAGTTACTTTATTTTTTATTAAAATTGTAATTTTTATAAAAATATGTCAAAAAAATGTAAAAAATCCTGTATTTAAGCTAAAAATACTTCACTAACTTTGACCACCTTCAAAAATAATGCTATAATTACTTTGTAAGTGAGGCGAGAAAGATATGCACAACGCAGTAATTTAAAAAAAGAATATGTCGACGGAGGAAGAATTTCCAATCACAATTTCCCCCTATTTGTGGTTGGAAATCCTTCCCCTGTCCTACTGTGCTAAGAAAATTCTTAGCGCACGCGGTAAAACATTTCAATGTTCCCAATTATCGCATTCAAAAAACAAAAATAAAAAATCGTTAGCTTCATTTTATGAGGTTAACATCCGCAAAACAAATACAAAAATAAAGTGGAACAGTTCTTTTAAACAAAATAGGGGAAATCCGTAGGATGGTGGAAGTAGCAGATAACAAAATTATCAGGGAATGTTATCTACAACCGTATGTACAGACAGTACATGTGTTCAGTAAGTATATCGCATACTTCACCCGGTGCGAGACCACTTCGATACGAATCACATGTTCGTGCATGCGAACTATACCGGGCGCCATGCCCAAGTTTATATACTTTTTCGGGCCACTTGGTGCCCGGTGAATCTTTCTAAACATTTCTCGATGAAGAAATCACACGCAGAAAGTTCACCGGAAAATGTTTAATAAAAAACGCTACTCCAAAAGATAGGCGTTTTTTGTTTTCTCAACGTGTAGAGAAGCGATTTATTGTGTAGAGGGTAACAAGTAGCAGGTAGTGTTTAGATTACTAGATCGCTAGATATCTAGAGTGTTAGATCGCACAAGTTTAAAAAATTTGTCATTCCCGCGGAGACGGGAATCCAGGATTGTGGAGAAATTCGGAATCTTTACGAGTTTCTACGCTTTACTTCGGTTAAGATGGTGCAATTACAATATACGTCATTAGTCAAAAGACGCGATAAATCGCGTCTCTACAAAGCACAACAAAAAAGATTGCTATATTTTTTTCCTATAACTTCATCCTTATCACTTACGACATGCTATAATGACAGAAACTATTCTTTGTTATGCTATGATGTTATTTTTTAGACAAAAGAAAAAACAGATTGGGGAACTAGGCGAAGATTATGCTGTGGCATTTTTGCGAAAAAAAGGATATAAAATTCTGGCACGCAATTGGTATAATCCAAAAGGAAAACGTCTTGGTGAAATTGATATTATCGCTGAGAAAGATGCAAAATTGATATTTGTCGAAGTGAAAACGCGGGATGTCTCGGGCGATTTGCACGTGACTCCAGAAGAGCAAATTACACGGATGAAATTGCAGAAATTACAACGTGCAGCAGAATTTTATGTGAAACAACAGAATCTCTGGAATCAACAGTGGCAATTTGATGCGGTCTCTGTGCATGTGTGTGATAAAAAAATGGTGAAAATAGATCATTTGGAAAATATTTTTTTATAAACCATTATAGACAGTATATGTCGCATTTGATACACTATAGATACATTGCTTTGTGTAGTGATGTTTTAGAAAAAATGTAATGTAAATATTATGGCTATTGAACAAAATATATTGGAAGAATTAAAAGAACAATTACTTGCAGAAAAAGCGCGATTGGAGAAGGAATTAGAAAAATTTGCAACAAAAACAGTAGAAGGGGATTACAAAACGGATTTTCCAGATAATATTGGAAATGAACAGGGAGAAAATGCTTTAGAAGTAGAACAATATGCAGATAACCTTGCACTCGAACAATCACTAGAAACACAATTGCGTGATGTGATAGATGCGCTAGAAAAAATGGAAAATGGCACATATGGTACAGATGAAGAAACTGGTGAGGAAATTGCGATTGAACGACTTCGTGCATATCCTGCAGCACGAGGGAATGTGACAAAAGAATAAAGAAATGGTTTTTTCTATTACTAAAAATCAAAAAAAAGCCCGTGTAATATTTTGTGGGCTTTTTGTTTTTCTTGTGGTTTTTGATCAATATATAAAAAAAGTGATTGTGGCGCAGGGTAAAGATGTGTATGTATGTAATCATGGTGTAGCTTTAGGAATTCAGTTACCACAACCTATTTTTCTAATCATGTGGGGAATAATTATGATACTTGTATCATATTTTTGGTTTTTAGCAAAAAATAAAAGTTTTTTAGTGCAATTACCCTTTTTATTTGTTATTACTGGAGGTGTGAGTAATATGATTGATCGATTATATTATGGGTGTGTCGTTGACTACGTTTCTTTTTTTTCATTTTCATCGTTTAATTTTGCAGACGTGTGTATTTCATTTGGTGTTTTTCTCTGGGTGCGACATCTTTTTTTCTCAAAAAATACAAAGAGTTGGTGACAAAATCTGTTTTTTTGTGTACAATAGTAAACTATTTTTAAATATATAATGTATGCCATCAAAAATTCTTTCATCAGCGACTATTGGTCTTTCTGGTGCAATTGTAGAAATAGAAGTTGATGTGCTTTCACAGGGTTTGCATAATTTTACGCTTGTGGGTTTACCTGATGTTGCTGTAAAAGAATCACGTGATCGTGTATCAAGTGCACTTAAAAATAGTGGTTTTACGCCACCACATCAATGTGGTCGTGTGACGGTCAATCTCGCACCAGCAGATTTGCAAAAGTCTACGCCAATTTATGATGTGCCGATTGCTGTTGGATTTTTGATGGCGACGGCACAATTAACATGTGACGTAAAAGATAAATTATTTGTTGGAGAGCTTGCGCTTGACGGTGGTGTGCGGGGGATTAATGGGATTTTGCCAATTGTGCTTTTTGCAAAGGAACAGAAAATTACTGAAATATATGTACCAGAAGAAAATGCATCAGAAGCATCTATAGTTGATGGCATTGATATTATTCCTATAAAAAATCTTCGTGGACTCGTTGAGCATCTCGCTGGGAGAGCAGTGATAGAAAAGTTGCAATATACAGATGTCACACATAACACAGAAGAAATGCAGGCACTTGATATGAAATATGTGCATGGACATGATCATGCAAAGCGTGCATTGGAGATTGCTGCAGCTGGTGGACATAATGTGATTTTTCACGGACCACCAGGATCAGGGAAAACACTTTTGGCACGAACATTTGTGACGATTTTGCCGCGATTATCTTATGATGAAATCCTTGATATTACAAAAATTTATTCTATCGCAGGGCAATTACCAGATAAAAAACAGATTATTACTCAGAGACAGTTTCGTGCACCGCATCATAGTGCGTCAGCGGTATCACTTATCGGTGGAGGAAGTAATCCGAAGCCAGGAGAAATCACTCTTGCACACAGAGGCGTGCTTTTTCTTGATGAGTTTGCAGAGTTTCCGCGAAACATTTTGGAAAATTTGCGACAACCACTTGAAGATGGTGTAGTGACCATTGCACGAGCAAAGACATCTGTGACATTTCCTGCGCATTTTATATTAGTCGCAGCAATGAATCCCTGTCCATGTGGTTATGCAACAGACCCAGAAAAACAATGCACCTGTACAGCAGCACAAGTTGTGCGATATGCACAAAAAATCTCTGGACCACTACTAGACAGAATTGATATGCATATTGATGTACCACGTGTACATATCAATAAGCTAGAAGAAAATACTGAACAATCAGAAAGCAGTACAAATATCCAAAAACGTGTGGAAAAAGCACGAGACATTCAAAACAAAAGATTTCACGAGACACACATCATCAACGCAGAAATGAGCCAACAAGATATCAAAAAACATTGCGTCCTTGATAATGTATCACGTACACTCTTGCGAAACGCAGCAGAAAAACTCGATTTATCTGCACGAGCATATTACAGAATTATCAAGCTCGCACGCACAATTGCAGATTTGGAAGGTAGCGAGCATATCACAAAAAACAACATTGCAGAAGCATTACAATATCGTCCGCAATAGTTTTTATATCATTTAAGTATGAGAATTGTTTTAGATTTTATTTTTTGAAATGACATGCGTGTCATTATTGAATATAATGGAAGTTTTATTTGTTGTTTTCGTGCTCTCCAATGTATTCGTCTATATATTTTTGAGATTTGCCTCTCACTCTTCCTTTTTCTTTGTGCCATTTGGCAACCACTTTAATATTTTTTGGTAATACAATATAAATATCATCTTGTACACTTTGTGCTTTTTTGGGATTTAAAATATCAGAAGCAACTGGTTTATATTGAGTAGCTATCGCATTGGTTAAAAACACTACACCTTCGGGTCCAGCATATTCAATCGCTTTTTCAATATCATTAGTCAAAAAAATAACATCTTTAAATTTTCTTCGATCTTCTTCACCAGGTCTAATTTCACCTGTAATATCTGGAGGTAAGAGTTTATCAACATTTTTAGGACATCCATGGTAAAACCTACCTTTGACTTTTGGATAATTTTCGAGAAATTTTTCTGTTTCTAGGGATTTTTCTGGCAGTGAATATCGCTCCATAAAACTTTTTATTATTTCAGTTGAATATTTTTTTAAATTTTTTCATAGCAATTTTATAATTTAAATGTAACAAATTATTCTAAAAAAGAAAACTTTTCAGAGAAAAGTTTTTTATGTAAATAAATTTTGTATAAAAATATTTTTTCTATATTATTCTTCTACTTCTTCCCATATCACACCAGATTGAAAAGCATTTACATCTTCTTCGTATTGCTCTCGTGTGGCGCGGATGGTGATTGAATCGATATTTAGACGTGTAGCGTATTGATCTAGTAGTGCTTTTGCGGACCGTGTTTTTTGCAGACTGACCCAATCAGCCACAATTGAAAAACGCTGTGATGGGTTTTCTTTTATTTTTTGACGTAAATATCTTTTAAATTCTTGTGAGTCTTCAGAGTTAAATTTATTACCCAGTACTTCTGCCTCTCTAGCTTCCTTTTCTTTGTTTACATTATTGTTTATTTGTTCAAATGCTTTTTCCATATTTTTAAAAGAAGAATTATATAGTATTTTTATTGATAGATTGTCTGATATTATTTTAACTGGTTTTTATGCAAACTTTTTATTTTTTAATTACTGAAATTTGTGTATTATATAAACCTATAACATTTCAAGTATATCTAATCTATATTATATATACAAGAAATCTGAAAGAATGCTAAAAATGTCACTAAAAAACAATAAAAAGTTATTTATTTAAATTTATATTGTTCAACATCAAATCTCGTGATATTTTTAATGATGATTAGTGATGAAAATATGCACAAACGTATTTGGAAAAAAAAGATAAAAAAGAGTTTATATGTTATAACAGGTTTATTTTGTGTAGCATACGGATTTTTTTATTTTTTTGTACGCGATGTGCATAATTTTATGGTTTCTGAACAAATTGATCAGGTATATATTGTGGATGATGGGAAAGAAGTTGTGCTTTCAAATATTTCTGCAAAGACAATTGGGGAATTGCTTTTTCTGTATGATGAAAGTATTGATGAGCATGATCGTGTATTTCCAGAGAGAAGTGCAAAAATCTTTTCAGATGATGTGATCGTGCTTGAGCGTGAAAAAGAATTAACTGTACATGTTGATGATGAAAAAAAAGTCTTTAAAACATATCGTGACGAAATCAGTGAGGTGATTGCGCGTAATCATATTGACATAGGGGAAAATGATATTATTGTGCCGTCTGGAGATATAATTATTAATTCTGATATGGATGTAGAGATTACGCGCGTAATTTATAAAGAAGAAATTGTGACAAAAAAAATTGCATTTAAAACGATTGAAAAAAAAGATGATGATGAAAATTTCTTGAAACGATATATTAAACAAGAGGGGGAAAATGGCAAAAAAGAAATCACTTATAGAATTGCATATCACAATGGAAAAGAAGTAAATAGAGAAGTCTTATCTGAAGAAATTACAAAAGAGCCAGTTAATAAAATTATTATACAAGGAACAAAAGTAAAATTAGGGAAAAAACATACAGGATTATGTTCATGGTATGCATACACAGGGACGCTTTCTGCAGCAAATCCATGGTTGCCAAAAGGTTCTTATGTAAAAGTGACTAATAAAGCAAATGGAAAATCAGTCATTGTACAAATTAATGATCGTGGACCATTTGTCCCGGGGCGCATCATTGATTTGGATAAAGTAGCATTTGAAAAAATTGCATCACTTGGCGCTGGGGTGATTGATGTGAAAATGGAAGAAATTATTCAATAACTTATTGTAAACAATTAGTGTGGATATTGATTTTTTCTAATTCATGGTATATATTCAAGGACTATTTTTGTATATAACATTGTTATTTAAAAATAATAAACAAGTATTTTTTGTGAGGAGGTATCTCGTGGAAAAAATATGGTTAACTTTTTTTCTTTTACTTTTGTTTTTTGCTCTTGTGCAAATAGTGAAAAGTCGTGCGTGTTTTTTTGCAATTTATTTTGTTTTGTTAGGTAGTTTTAGTAATGTTTTAGTTTCACATGTAAATGGAGGAAAGATGCCAGTGTTTTTTGATCATGTCTCATCTCACTATGTAGATAGAGTTATAGAGTCAGATCGACATCAAAATGGCAATGATGATACAAAACTTGCGTTTCTGTCAGATATTATAGTGCTAAACAAAATTGGTCATATCATCAGTGTAGGCGATGTTTTAATTTTTCTGGCTTTAATTACGCCATTTTTCATTTTAGTGCGACGTTCTACATATCATTTTTTGATAACACGCTACATGTATCCTATTCTCTTATAGGTATTTCAATTGTAGTTGCATGGATGTCTGTGTTTTATATGTGAAGATAATTTAGTAAATCCGGTGATAAATATCATCGGTTTTTTATTTTATTTTTATATATAAAACAATTCGTTTATACTATGTGTAGAATAATTTTTTATATTATTAAAATATGAATATGCAAAAACATAAAAAATTTATGGTACGGGCAATCGAATTATCACGTGATGGTATGGAGAATAATAATGGTGGTCCATTTGGCGCAGTAATTGTAAGGAATGGTGAAATTATTGCGGAAGGAAATAATCAAGTAACATCAAAAAATGATCCGACAATGCATGCGGAAATTGTAGCGATTCGAAGAGCTTGTGAAAAATTAGATACATTTGATTTGTCAGGGTGTATATTATATACGAGTTGTGAGCCATGTCCGATGTGTCTAGGAGCGACGTATTGGGCGCGCATTGATAAAATGTATTATGCAAATACAAAAGAAGATGCAGCAGAAATTGGATTTGATGATAAATTTATCTATAAAGAGTTGGATTGTAAAAAAACAGAAAGGAAATTGCCAATGATAGAGCTAATGCATGATGAAGCATTTGAGGTTTTTCGTGAATGGGATAAAAAAGAAGATAAGATAGAATATTAATTTAGAATTGTGTCAAATTATAAGTTATGTTACAGTATGAAACTATTTTTAATTGGTATTTATGAAAAAATTTGAACACAAAAAATCACTTGGGCAAAATTTTTTGAAAAATGATGTAATTATCGATCGTATTGTTTCTGATTCTGATGTGAATAATGATGATGTAGTTATTGAAATTGGTTCAGGACAAGGTGTGCTTACTGAAAAATTGGCACAAAAAGCAAAAAAAGTGATTGCAATTGAATTGGATAATCGCCTTATTCCATTTTTGATACATCGATTTGAAAAATATGAAAATGTTGAAATTGTGCATGGCGATATTTTGCATATGAATATGCCCGCACTACTTGCAGAGCATGGCGTGTCGCGCTACTGTGTGGTGGCAAATATTCCCTACTACATCACAGCACCAATTATCCGACTATTTCTCGAGAGTACAACACAACCAGAAAAAATCGTACTTATGGTGCAAAAAGAAGTTGCAGAGCGCATCACTGCCACGGCGGGAGAAATGAGTCTTTTGGCAGTATCTGCGCAGTATTATGCAGAGTGTACATATCTCTTTACTGTGCCACGTACAGAATTTGATCCAGTGCCAGATGTGGACAGTGCAGTGATTGCGCTAAGGGTAAAAAAACACACTGCAACCAGTGAATATGCCAAACAATTTTTTCGCGTAGTAAAAATTGGATTTAGCGCAAAGCGGAAAACTCTTTTAAATAATTTAGCGAACGGATTACAAAGAAATAAGGATGATATTGAAATGGTTTTAGAGAAATGTAGCTTCTCAGCAAATGTGCGTGCACAAGAACTATCTTTGGATCAATGGAAAAATTTGGAAAAATTGTTACGAGATGAGTGAAAGCGCGAGGATGAGTCCATAAATAGAAACAATAAAAAATACAATACCAATTGTGAAAAGAGGAGTAAATACAAATTGCTCCTTTTTTTGTCCTGTGAGAACCCAAAAACATAATGAACCAGCGAGTAATGCTGGAAAAAATAGCGCAAAATTATTTAATGCAAAAATACTCAATATAAATGAAGAGAATATACCAATTGCAATGACGAGTCTTCCAACTTTTTCACCACATAATACGGGGATTGTATATATATTATTTTTTTTATCGCCAGCAATATCTTTGATGTCTTTTATCGGGAGTGAAATTGTGTATGCAATAATAAGTAAAATCACGATGTGTGGCGGAAATCCTGTAAGTGAATGTTCTGGAGTTATGATTATAAATCCAATTGATACAATGAAAAAACTAGCAATAGCAGCAAGAAGTGTAGCAATAAGAGGAAATCGTTTTAATCTGAGTGGTGGAGTGTTATAAAGGTAAGATATTGCATGATATGCAATCAAAAGTGTAGAAGCGTGTGGATTAATCATGGCAATAAGTGTAATTGATAAAATCGTAAGAAATATACCAATGTTTTTATAAGAATCTTCATCAATCGTTTTTTGTATAAGTGGTCGATGTGAATTGCTAATTTTATCAATGTCTTGATCAACAATATCGTTAAAGATTACTGTTGCATACCATGCGATAATAATTGCAAAACAAAGTATAAATAGTGCTGTAATAGTAAAAATAGAAGGGAGGATTATTGCGTGATTAAACATAATAGCAATTCCCATACCGATAAAAAGAAGTCCAATATGGTAGAGTGTTTGGATCGGACGGATATTTTTTAGAAGACTAAGCATTTGTGACTTTCGTGTTTTATAAATGATGGATAATGCAGTGATGATTACTAGTCCCATGTAGATAAATGACATTTTTATATTGATTGCATTTATGGGATTTATAATTTGATTTCCTAGTATTTTTGTGGGCGAAGCAATAAAGCCAGCAACACTTGATCGTGTAATTGTGAAGTGTTCATTGGTGAAGAGTATTGTAATAATGGAAGGAAATGCACTTAAGATGAAAAATATCACATAGGCAATAAAAATTATTGAAATTGTGCGAAAAAGACTTTTTGTTTTAAACCATGTGATCAGTGTAAGTGAAAATAATGCACACGCAATCATAATTCGTGTACCATAGGTGATTCCATCGTGTGGTCGATCGCCAAAAAAGGTAAAAAAGCTTTTTTCAAGGCCATTTATGCTATCAAAGAGATAATAACTCATAAAATTTGCGCCATTAAAAAATGTGATAGAGATAAGCCAATCGAATATTGGTGGAAAGATGATAAAAGTAAACCCAAAAAGCAATAATAAAATACTTTGTGAAAATGGTATTTTTGAAATTTTAATGAGAAGTGCTGTAAAAATAATAAATACCAAAAGAAAAAAAAGTGAGGTGTGTAGAAATTCAAAGAAATAAAAGGTAAAAGGGCGAGGTCCAAAATTAGCAATCCAGTTCTCAATAATTAATCGCACAATAATAAGAGAAAAAAAAGTTGCTCCTGCGGAATATATAGAAAATGTATATGTTTTTAAATTTTTTATAAGTTTGTGTTCTGAAAATTTTTTCATAGACTTTCTTGTACTTTTAATGTATATCGAATAGTGTACGCTAGAAAACAATATGCTACAATAGATTGGTTATGAAAGATTTATTACAGGGGCTTAATACTCCACAAATTGATGCAGTAAAGGCATTTCGAGGGCCTTATTTAGTGATTGCTGGTGCAGGCTCAGGCAAGACAACAGCTCTGACGCGACGTATTGCATATTTAATTCGTGAACATAGCGTTTCACCATATAATATTTTAGCAATGACGTTTACTAATAAAGCAGCAGGAGAGATGCGCACGCGTGTCTCTGATTTGATTTGTGCAGATTATGCAAATCCGCTTATTGGCACGTTTCATAGTGTGTGTGTACGTATTTTGCGTGAGGAGATTCAGCATTTTGGATATGAGCAAAATTTTACGATTCTTGATCAACATGATCAACTCGTTTTAGTTAAAAGAGTTACAAAGGAATTAGAGTTGCCAAAACAACAATTTGCACCACGAGCGATACTTGAAGCAATTTCTCGTGCAAAGAACAATCTTATGTCACCAGAAATGTTTTCTGGGCAGGTAGGCAGTTATTTTGAAGAACAAGTTGCACGTGTTTATGATGTGTATCAGCGAACACTTCGAGAAAATCATAGTGTGGATTTTGATGATATTATTCGTTTATCAATTAATCTCTTTAAAGAATATCCAAATGTACTCAAAAAATATCAAGAACGATTTCAGTATGTACTTGTAGATGAATATCAAGACACAAACCATGCACAGTATACATTTATAAAAATGCTTACAGACATGCAGCACAATCTTTTTGTTGTTGGTGATGATTGGCAGTCAATTTATCGTTGGCGCGGTGCGGATGTAAATAACATTCTTAATTTTGAGAAAGATTTTCCAAATGCAAAAGTAATTAAATTAGAACAAAATTATCGTTCAACACAAAATATTTTAGATGCGGCATATAATGTGATTAAACATAATGAAAGTCGTAGTAAAAAAGAAATCTGGACAGATGCAGGCGCGGGAAATGTTCTAACAGTGTATGAAGCATATGATGAACGAGAAGAGGCGATGTTTGTCGTACAAACAATCCAAAAATTATTTGAGAAGGGATATATAGAAAATGATTTTGTTGTGTTGTATCGCACAAATGCACAGTCGCGTATTGTAGAAGAATATTTTCTCAAAAACAATATTAGTTATCGCATTGTAGGTGGAATAAAATTTTATGAGAGAAAAGAAATAAAAGATGTAATTGCATATTTACGTTTAGTTGCTAACGGTGCAGATGTGCTTTCGCTTGAGAGAGCAGTTGCAAGTCCGCGTAGAGGAATTGGCAGTAAGACATTTGCTGCATGGTTTGATGCAGCACGTGCAGTCGGCATGGATCCGATTGCATTTGGCGCAAGCGCAAAAATAAAGAATTCAACTCTTGCAAAAAGTAAACAAAAGACAATTCATGATTTTTGTGTATTAATTGAAAATGCGCGCACATATGCAAAAAAACACACACTTGATGAATTAATCACAGATGTTTATGAAAAAAGTGGTTATAAGAGTGAGCTTTTAGATGGCACGACAGAGGGGGAGGCACGAGATGAAAATGTGCAAGAATTACTTTCTGTAGCAACAAAATATAAGGATATTGATAATGCATTGAATATGTTCATTGAGGAAGTGTCTCTTGCTAGTGATACAGATCATATTAATCAAAATACAAATATGGTACATCTTATGACTTTGCATAGCGCAAAAGGATTGGAATTTCCAGTAGTTTTTATTGTTGGTCTTGAGGAGGGTTTGATTCCACATAACAGAGCAATGGTTAATGATGTGGAGATGGAAGAAGAGCGACGATTGGCATATGTTGGTATTACACGCGCAAAAGATAAAGTGTTTTTGACACATGCAAGACAAAGATTACTTTTTGGGTCATTACAAGCAAATATGCCATCACGATTTTTTGAAGATATTCCAGATTTTCTCATAGAAAAAAAAGAAACAACAATTCCACGTAAACAATATGGGGATGCTATAGAAGAAAAACCAGAAAGTGTATTGGTTCCAACTGAAGAAAAATTTGTTGGCGGAGATAAGGTGCGACATGCGATTTTTGGGGAGGGAATTGTAGTTGGTCAGACGGATACAGTTGTTTATATTGTATTCAAAAATGTTGGACTTAAAAAGATCGTAAAAAGCATTGCACCATTGGAAAAAATCATATGATGCTGTGATATAATGTGAACATAATTTTTTTATAATAATATATGGATATTAAATTTACATGGACAGAAGATATGTCAGTACACAATAATGTAATTGATACACAACATAAAGAACTTTTTAAAAAAATCAATGAGTTGTTAGATGTTATAATTAATGATAATGCAGAAGATGTGGTGGAAGATATGGTTCATTTTTTTAAACAGTATGTAGAAGGGCATTTGCGATATGAAGAGAATTTTTTGGCAGATATTGGGTATCCAGAAACGGCAGAGCATGCAGCACAACATGCAGAGTTTGTGAAAAGATATAAAGAATTCAAGGAGCGTCTTGATGCATCCGATGATAAGACAAAAATGGTCATGGAGATGGAGAATTTTATGGGCAATTGGCTCAGAGATCATATTCAAGAAGAAGATAAAAAATACGCCACATTTATTGCTAAAAAAAATCTATAATTAACCAATAAAACAGCTTTATATAGCTGTTTTATTTTGTGATATTGCACATGATATTCTTTTTAAAAAGAGGTATATCCTTCTTTCTTATGTTTTTATTAGTTTTTTGTGAAGCGATGCTATAATGCTTTCATCATTTTTTTCTTTTTCCATGAAATTTATTGTGAATACCTTTTAAGTTTTGATTTGTAATGTGTGTGTAGATTTGTGTTGTGGTGATATTTGCATGTCCGAGCATGGCTTGTACGGAGCGAATATCTGCACCATTTTGTAAAAGATCTGTAGCAAATGAATGACGTAGTGTGTGTGGATGTACATCTTTAACAATACCAGCTTTTGTTGCATATTTTTTTACAATGCGTTGCACGCTTCTTGTTGTGAGTCGCAATCCTTCTACGTCAGCTTCTTTATGTGAGCCAGTACGTACGCGGATGAAGAGAGCTGGGTCTATGTCTATTCTCTTTTTAAGGTAATTGTGTAGAGTTTTTTTTGCGGTATCTGAGATGAACACGACACGAATCTTATTGCCTTTTCCGCGAACGCTGAATTCTTGTCTTTTGAGATTGATATCTTCACGGTTAATTGAAACAATTTCTGAGACGCGAAGTCCAGCAGAAAAAAGAAGTTCAAGGAGAGCACGATCACGTAGAGAGCCAAGATCATGTCCATTTGCAGATTGTAGTAGTCGATTTATTTCTTCTGGTTCGAGAAAGTCTACTTCGCGTTCTGGATTTTTCCCCACATCGATTTTTTCTGCAGCGAGTGTGGAGATGTCGCGTTTTGCCAAATATTTGAGGAAATTTCTTAGAGCAATCACATGATAGTTTTGTGTAGAAGCTTTAAAGTATCTCCCTTCATTTGTTTCAAGGCGATTGAGGTGAATACGGTACTTACGTACAATATCAAGAGTGATTTTTTTTGGATTGGTTAAATTGTAGTTTTCATCACAAAATTCGATAAATCGTGAAAGATAATGTTCATAATTTTCTATAGTTTTTTGACTTCGATTAAGTTCTACTTCGAGATGTTCGAGATAATCAATTAAAAGATCGTAAAGGTCGTTTTTCATAGAAATATAGTAAATTGCGTATTTATTATCTTTGTATTATATCATGTAAATTATAGTGGTATAATATATATATTATTGAGATTTTGTCTTTGACAAAAAGATAAAAATCTCTATAATGTAATAAGTCTAAAAAATAAGACTTTCGTCGATGATCGTGTATGAAAATTCATTGATCTTACATGAAAAGTTGTATATAAAGGACCTTTGCGTATAAAACGCCAGAAAAAAATACAAGAAAAATTGAAAATCTTTTTCAGAGAGATTCGAAAATTTTTCTATAAATGGGAAAACTACATAGTAACGTTGTTTCGTAGACGATCGTTTTTTGGTTTGGGGCGATTTTTTCGGCAGAATGGAAGTCTGTTTATGCTTGTAATAATCGCAACACTAATTGTTTTTGGAAATATTTCAGCAAAGAATAATAATGATGAATCATTTTTAGTGGGACATTGGAGTCAGCAGGAAAGCCAGTCAAAAAAATTAGTAGAGAAAAATGAAGTTGAAGAGGGTGGAATTGTGTTGGATAGTGGGATTGTAAGTGATACACAAATAATGGAGGTTGCGACTTCTGAGAAAATTGAGACAGCAAGTAAGCAATCGGACATGCTTGTGCTTTTTGATGATAGTGAAGCTTTGCTTAGTGAGACATCAATCATACCACCACGTAGAGAGGGAGCAAGTGATCCTCAAAATGAAGGTGATGTTGTGTTATATACAGTGCGTCCAGGAGATACATTTAGTACAATTGCACAAGCGCATGGTATTACGATGAGTACGCTTTATTGGGCAAATGAAATTGATGATGTGGATGATATTAAGCCGGGAGATACTATTTTTATTCTTCCGACTTCTGGATTGAAACATAAGGTAAAATCTGGAGAGACGATTGATGATATTGCAAAAGAATATAAAGTAAATAAAAAGGAAATTATTGCATACAACAATTTATTAGCAAATGGTGAATTGAAAAAGGGTGAAGAAATCATTGTACCAGGTGCGCAGAAGGCTATTCCAGAACCAGAACCAGATCCAATTCTTGCGCCACGTGATTATGTGGCGACAGGAAGTGGAAGCACAAATCTTGGTAGTTCCGTAGTAAAAAACACTGCGAAAAAACGTGTTTCAGGTAATCATTTTCCATATGGATATTGTACATATTATGTTGCAAATAAGCGTAAGGTAACATGGCGAGGAAATGCTGGTGCATGGCTTTATAATGCAAAATCGCAAGGGTATAAGACAGGTAAGAAACCAAAAGCTGGATCAATTGTGGTCACAACAGAAGATGCGCGCTATGGACATGTCGCATATGTCGAATCAGTGGGTAAAGATACTATCACTGTCTCAGAAATGAACTACAAAGGATGGGGCGTCGTAAACACACGAACACTTAGTCAAAATGCACGCGTGATTCGTGGATATATTTATTAGAATATGGAATATAGCAGATAGAATGCAGAAAAAAGTTTTTTATTTTAAAATGTGGTTTATAGTATCTAAATCAGGACAACCATATTTCATATGTGGTGAGTAAAATTTCTTTTTTGGTCCATGGCAACCGCCATTATCTTTTGGGAGAGGAGAAATAATTGGCATGAGAAATCCAACATCTTCTGCTACAAATTTTGTATGGAGATTTTTGAGTGTTTGGTGACGGAGTTCTGTACTCATGCGTGCAAATGTGCTCATATCATCACCTTTTATACCGCTCCAGTCAAAATGTACAAATACATTTTTTGCTTTTGTTTTGAATTTCTCGTGCCACATTAGTGCCCAGCACCAACCACTTTCACCATCATGCCACCGTGAAAAACATGGTCCATCTTCGACTGTGCCATCTACATGGAGACCAACGCCACCTTCGATAAAATCAAAAAGTTGAAGATATTTTTCATTATTGATGTCATTGGTTTGTGCACCAATCACAATATGGATACCTTTTTCTTTTGCGTAAGCGCGCATTTCTTCAACGATAATTGGTGCATATGGTTCATCGAGATCTTCTTCTTGATGATAAATTTGTCCAAAGAGAAATGAACGTATACCAAGGTCCATTGCCTCGCGTGTAATTTGTTTAAGATACGCACGATATTCTTCTTTTGCAAAAGATGGTTTACAAGTGTGTTCACCCCAAAAATTTTTACTGTTTTTTTTACACATTTTCGAAAAATCAAATCGTCGATTACCATCATAATAGATGTAATTCTCTTTTTTATTAATTGCTTCTGCAATAAACATGCTGTAAATCACATCATTACGTCCAATTTTGTCCATAATTTCTTGTGCTTTTTTGAAATCTGGAGCATCACGCCATGTCTCAATCGCGCGAGAGAAAAAATAACAATTACTTTCACGTGCAACTTTTACATCTTTACTTGTGCGATTGTAGCCACTAAGTAGCCCATCAGCGACACAGCCATGAGATTTCATTTTTACTATATCAGGGACAGGCCATACAATTTTAGGTTTTTTCACAACTTCTTTTTTGCTCAGTGTGATTTGTGGTGGAATGGCAAATGTCGGAATTTTTTCATTTTTAGCAACAAATCGCGGTGCAAAAAACCCTATGCCACTTATAACAACAAGAACGGTGGCAATCACATACAATCGTTTTTTTTGAAAAATATTTCTATTCATATACCTTTATACTACAGGGAAATACAAAATATTCAATAAGGATGTTTTATTTATCTAAAAATACATTTAATATAAATTTATGATATTGTGTGTGATAGCAGTGTATTTTTAAATAAGTATACTTTTCTATTTTTTTCAAAGGCATTTTTCTATGTGATATGTGTATTTGAGTGCAAGATTTTATATAAAAAGTGCGTAAAAAAATTGACAAAAGTGTTTTCATCTGCTATAATGGATACATGATGAATTAAATCGGGTGACGTCATCATATCAATGTCACTCGGTTTTTCTTTTTTATATGAAAAACGGTTATAAGGGGGTGACATGCAATGTTTCATTGCACCGAGAATGGTTGCGTAACACTGGTGTTGTGTTCAAAAATTGTGCTTCTCGTGTATCGTATGTCATATACGATTTACGCAATACGCATTTTTATAACACATACATGTTACGAATAATTCTCACTGTAATACGTAATTCATATAAAACAAATATATGGCGAAGATTAAAAAATGTGCTACATGTGGATGTTCATGTGGCGGAGATGCAGATGCAGTAGCAGATGCACCAACTCCAGAAGAAGAAGTAGTAGAGTCAGTTGAAACTCCAGTGGAAGAGGGTTCAGCTACAGAAGAAGTTAAAAGCTTCCGACTACATAAGCGTTCAAATGATACGGAATTTGCTGTTTTACTCGCACTTGTACCGGCAATGACTATGACGCTATTCAATTTGATGGGGCTCCTATAATTCATATAATAAAAAATTATAGGTTTTAAAAAACAAAAATACTGTGCATGCGCACAGTATTTTTGTTTTTAGTGTGTAGTCAGTAGAGAGTAGTAGGTAATAATACCTCTCTCATTTCATCCAAGTTATACGCCGTTCCCTATCTGCCATATTCCATCTTCCACTTTCTATCTCCATTCATCAAAAGACGCGATAAATTGCGTCTCTACAGGTTTTTGTGCAATTTTTTACTAGAGAATTGTCGCGGCACTGAGAGTGTCGCCAGTTTTTGGTTTCATGATGCGGACACCTTGTGTTGCGCGAGAGAGTGTTGAGATATTTTTGAGTGGCGTACGAATGATTTGACCGTTTGCGCTTGTGATGATGACATCGCTATCTGTATCATCGGCACTCACGATATACGCTGCGACGATCATGCCGGTTTTTGCGGTAACTTTGGCGGTTTTGATGCCGGATCCGCCACGTCGTTGTGCCTTGTACTGTGTCATTTTGGTTTTTTTGCCATAGCCGTTTTCTGTGAGGATAAAGAGCTCCGCGCCACGTTGTTTTGCAAACATCACATCCATACCGACAACAACATCTTCTTTTTTGAGTTTGATACCTCGTACACCAGCAGCAGCACGTCCCATCGCACGCACATTTATTTCTTTAAAGCGAATTGCTTGGCCTTGTGCAGTGATAAGCATAATTTCGTCTGTGCCTGTTGTAGGTTTTACCCATTTAAGTTTGTCATTTGCGTGAAGTTTTATTGCGATGAGTCCACTACGACGGACATTATCAAAGTCTTTAATTTTTACTTTTTTGACAACACCTGTTTTTGTTGCCATAAAGAGAAATTTAAAATTATCATCTTTATTGAAAGGGATAATTTCTGTAATTTCTTCATTTTGTTCTAACTGTAAAAAGTTCATAATGGCATTACCTTTTGCTGTGCGTGTGGATTCTGGGATTTCGTATGCTTTTGTTTGGTAAACTTTTCCCGAGTTTGTAAAAAAGAAAAGGTTATCATGTGTCATCACACTGAGCATGGAGCGTACAGAGGTATCTTCTTTTGTATTTGCTCCAATCACACCTTTACCACCACGTTTTTGTACGCGGTAGACGTTTGGATTCATACGTTTAATATAGCCATCTGTCGTCATTGTGATGATCGCCTCTTCGTTTGGCACGAGATCTTCTTGTTTAAATTCGCCAACCGCTGATTTAAAGACTTTTGTTTTGCGAGTATCGCCAAATTTTTCTGTTAATTCTGTGAGCTCATCTTTGATAATTTGTTTTTGTTTTGCTTCGCTTTTAAGAATTGTTTCGAGTTTTTTGATGAGGCGGAGCTTTTCTTTGAGCTCATCTTCAATTTTTTTGCGTTCCAAGCCAGCAAGTGTTTGGAGACGCATCTCCAAAATAGCTGTTGCTTGCATATCTGTAAACGTAAACTTTTTTCGGAGATTTTCATGTGCTGTTTCACGTGTGCGTGATTTTTTGATTGTTTCGATAACCTCGTCGATGTGATCAAGTGCTTTTTTGAGTCCTTCTAAAATATGTGCACGTTCGCGTGCTTTATCAAGATCAAATTGTGTGCGTCGGATGACGACCTCACGCCTGTGAGCAATATAATGCTCCAAAATTTCTTTGAGGTTAAGGATGCGTGGCTCGATTCCGTCGACGAGTGCGAGCATGTTTACATTAAAGTTTTTTTGAAGATCTGTGAGAGTATAGAGGCGATTTAGTACTTTTTGTGGGTATGCTTCTTTTTTGAGATCTATCACAATGCGTATACCATCTTTACTGGATTCATCACGAAGAGCTTTGATGCCAGCGAGTTTTTTATCTTTTACAAGTGTTGCAATTTTTTCAATCAGTGTAGATTTGTTTGTAAGGTATGTCATTTCTGTGACAACAATAGAAAATTGTCCTGCACGTCCTTCTATAATATCTGCTTTCGCACGTGTCACAATTTTTCCACGTCCTGTTGCATACGCTTCACGAATGTCATTTTTGTTGTAAATCATCCCACCAGTAGGGAAGTCTGGTCCGGTTACGTGTTCGACGAGTTCGTCGATATCCGCTTTTGGTTTATCAATAAGATATGTGATTGCACTTGTGAGTTCATTGAGGTTATGTGGTGGAATATTGGTTGCCATACCAACTGCAATACCCATTGTGCCGTTTAGGAGTAATTGTGGAAGTTTTGCTGGGAGCACGGATGGTTCTTGGTGCATACCATCAAAGTTTGGACGGAAATCAACAGTGTTTTTTTCAATGTCAAAAAGCATTTCTTCGGCAATTGGTTTGAGTTTTGCCTCAGTATAACGGTACGCTGCAGGGCTATCTCCATCCATAGAACCAAAGTTTCCTTGACCCCATACGAGTGGATAACGAAGAGAAAAGTCTTGTGCCATACGCACCATCGTGTCATATACTGCTGTATCTCCATGTGGATGATATTTTCCAAGTACCTCACCGACTACTGTAGCACTTTTGCGAAATTTTGCATTTGGACGTAGTCCAGTTTTCCACATAGAGTAGAGGATGCGACGATGTACTGGTTTGAGACCGTCACGCACATCTGGTAATGCACGTGATATGATGACACTCATTGCATACTCGAGATATGATTTTTGCATCTCTTCGACAATTGGTTGTGGAGAGATGTTCTGATGTGCTGAAAGTCCTGTTGTATTCTTCTTTGGCATATATTTCTGCTTTATTTAATATAAAATTTTATCTAATCACAAAAAAAACGACAAAAAGCTTATGTAAAAAGGTTTTTGTTGTGTTTTTATATTCTGTGGTTAATCTATTTTCTCGTGTATACACAAGAAGATGGATTAACCACACATATTTTATTGTGTGATTTCGCTGTTTTTGAGCAATTCATCAATTGACACGGAATTTTCGGATGGGAGCGTTTCAGTTACATCGCTGAATTGTTTTTGAAAATCATTAAGAGTTTCTTGTGTTTGTTTGTCGGCCTGAATCGTGAAAAAACTAATACGTAGAGACATCATCCAGATAAATGTAACAAAAATCATTCCTATTATTACAGATATCCAAACCCATCGCATGCGAATATGTTCAGGTTGTTGACGGACATTTTGTACAGTTTTTTCTATTTTTTTGAACATCTTTTTGTTTTTATGATTTATATTTTACTTTTTAGACAACATCGAGTAGGACAATTTCCATAACTTTGTTTTCGAGGTCTGTTGGTTTAATCATGATCTTATCAATCTTTGATTTTGGGCAATTACCAATTTCTGAGCAGAAGTCGCTTTCATCTTTGATTGATTTGATTTTTAAGCCTTTTGTTTTGTATTGCATTGGTATAATAATTTTTGCTTCAATTTTGCGTGCAAGTATTTCTGCAGTCTTTCCATCGATTCCATCAGTGTCTCCAATAGGAAGGAAGAGGATGTCTGCACCAATTACGGCGTCAAGTACATCTGGAGCGAGGTCTTGACCAATTCCAGCAAGATATGCAATTTTCATATCTTCTATATCAAGTGCAAATATAACAGTGTTTCCACGTGTTTTACCACCACGCATATCAGCTGGCACATCACGACCGATAATGTTAATACCTTTTACTGCAAATTCGCCAGGACGGTTAATTACGAGAGGTTCACCGCGTAAAACGTCAGGATTATTGAACATTGGGTCAACATGTGGAACAAGCACAACGTCCGCATTGCCTTGTGGCGGTCGTAAACCGCACTTTTTGTCATAAGGTGCTGTGATAATGGTTACATCGTCACTCCCACGTCCCGCAGTTTTTGCTACAATTTTAAAACAAGAAAGTCCGTGATATGTAATATGCATAATATTATATATGTTAATCTTATAATATAAAGAGGCACCTCTCAGAGAAAAGCGCATGAATAATGGTTATTTCACTTAGAATCCTAGCATTTTATGCGGTTTTTGTCTATGGACAGAGGATTTATACAGTCGGTATAACCTGTGGATAACTTAGTGTTGACACTTTTAAAAAAGTTTTATAAAATGAACTTAAGAAGAAATTGAAATGCGGGTGTCTTTTTCTTCGGAGAAAATCAAATCATACAATTTTTTTGTATGAGCGGGTTTTTAACGAAGATTAAAAGTTCATACCGTTTTTTTATTTTTTTTCTTACGTAATTAATAAATATGCTTACAAGCGTATGCAAAAACAAAAATATACAAGCGTAGCAAAAAAGAAGGGACTATATATAGTTCTAGCGCTTACACTTTTTGTAGGTGCTCCAGTTCTTGGTGCCATTTTGGTACAGAACTTCACACAGTGGAATGTGGTGGTCGACACTCCTCCAATTGAAAAAGTTGCTGGTGCTGATGATGCTGCTACAACTTACCTTACGGTAAATGTTGGTGGCACGATCACAAACAACGACTCAGGAGATGCAACTCCAGGTACAAATGATACAAACCTCTCTCATGAGGAAATTTCATTTACTTGTTTTGCAGGTGACCGTACATATTACACTGATGTGCTTCGGTTGAATAATACAACTGTAACAGAAGATTGGAACGTAACATTAACTGTAGAAGATGACCTTAATGGAAATCCTGCAGTGGAAGATACTTTTGATGATGCTGCATCAGCAAATGTTGGAGATGCTGATATTTGGCTCTTTACCTCAACTATTAATGGAGGTACTGTTTCAGAATTACCAAATCCAGCAAATTATGGATCACTCACAGAGTGGATGCATGGTGCTGGTGTAAATGGTGCAATTCAGCTTGAGGTTGTAGATGGTACACTTAGTATCGCACAAAATCAAACTGGTCCATTTTTGATTCCAGCAGGAGATTCACGTCAACTCGGTCTTGTAGTAGATTGTGGAGAAAACATGGTAGATGGTGAGACAGGAACATTTCGTATGACTGTCGGTTCTACGCCAAACTAAGTCTCTTTTAAGATTTAGAAAGTTCTCTAAAAGTTAATACGGGTGAAAAGAAGCAAGTCTTTTTTGGCGTGCGATTCTTTTCACCCGTTTTTCTTTAGTTTATTAATTACGTTATCTTAGTTCTTTTGAGTTAAATACGGGTGAAAAGAAGTGGTGCTTTTTGGCATGCACGATATCTTTTCACCCGTTTTTTCTTTTTTTTAGCTACTTATAATTTATCATAGATGGCCCATCAAAATTCAAACAATAAAAAAAATATGGAAAAAACGCAAAATATTGCGCGTTTCTATATTTTTCTTTCCGTTGTGTCAGTAATTATTATGAGTATTGCTGCATATATAACATATGGTTATCAAAAAAGAGAGGTTTTTGTTTCACTTTCTACGCCAGAAAAAAAGAAGGAAAAACCTGTTAATGATATTGTTATTTCACCAGATCTCTCAAAATTACCAAGTGATGATGTTCTTAAGGATATTCTCAATAATACATTACCAAAGGTGTGTGATGATTGTGATGATGATATATTAGACTGCATTGAAGATTATGAAATCAATAAAATTTTTGTGCAAAATGAGGGATATCAAGATCAATTGATTGTTGAATTAATTACAGGAAAAAATAATGCAGTTTACACAACAGTGATTGATCTTAATGATTATACAGTGCTTTCGAGTAGTGGAACATTAGACGATAAAGAATGTTTTGAAGAAATAAAAAAAGAAACGAAAAAACAAAAGACATTTATTGATTCTGGTGATGATCCAGATAATTCTCATTATGTTGATGTGCCAGATACAGAAGTTGTAGATAAAAATAAATTATAAAACAAAAGTTTGCCTCTAAAATAAAATTGCAATGCCCCGCAAAAAAAGCCTCATAATTAAATATGTGATTCTGATTATTCAAGCGTTACTTGGAAGATTGATTGTTTTTCCAAAGAGGGCTTTTGCTAAGGTTCGTGTTCATATTATGCGAAGAAGTGCACAGAGAAATGTGCAAAAGATGCTCAAAAATAATTTTATAAAGACAAAAAAAGTTGACTTAAAACCAAAAAGTCAAATTCTTGTACCATTAAGACCTCAGGTCCAATTTGCTTTCGTGCCGCGAGCTTATCGCGGTATTGCGGCAATGTTTGCAATAACTTTTCTCATTCTTACAATTCTTACGTCACAATATTATGGACCACAATTTATTGAGGCAGAAATTCGTGTGCAAAATTTTACAGAAAGTGAGAATGTGGTGGGTGCAGGACTTGATATTTTGAAATATGAAACACGTACAGTTGCTACAGCTGATTCAAAAGCAGAATTTGATAGTGGGAGTTACTCAAATGGGAATTTTGAGACTGGTGAAGACGACCTCGTGGCGATTGCAGGAGTGGATGATTATCTTACAATCGGTTCGTATGGTGACCATCCAGCGGACACTGTGCGTACAGATTGGTGGGATGGCGAGTATATTCAAACATGCTCGGCCAATGCATTTTTGCAGGGGAATTTTATCGATACGGAGTGGGATAATACAAATGCGTGGGTGGATTTAACATCTAGTGGTTTGGCAGCAGGTGCTGGGACGTATGAATCAGATATTATTGATGCGGGTTCTGTGATTGCATGGTCAGATATTACATGGACATCAACGCGACCAACAGAGAAAGAATTGCCGGACGCGCTTGGCGTTGAATCGGTGTATAGTGATGGTAATGTGGATATGAGTGACAATATTTTACTTGTGCATCTCAACGAATCTGCAAATCCAATCGCAGATACTTCTGGCGTAACGGGAAATGGATCATATAATGGATCGCAGTGGAATCAGGGTGGTAAATTAGGCAATGCATTGGGATTTGATGGTTCGGATGATATTGTTAATTTTAACCAAGATCTTAGTAATATCATTGGTGGCACGGCAAGCATGGCTTTTTGGATGAATACGACACAAAATGGTTCTAATATACCATGGAATGCTCCAGGAATTACAGGATCAGAGCAAGCTGGTGGTGGTAATGATATTTTTTGGGGCTATATTACGGGCAGTGGCCACATTGCCGTGCAAGCAGGGAATATAGCTGGTGCTGAAAGTACAACGGTAATCAATGATGGTCAGTGGCATCATGTGGTACTGACGCGTAATGCAACGAGTGGCGAAGTCGCAGTGTATGTTGATGGGTTTTTAGAAGACACAGCGATATCCGATACCGGTAATAAGACAGAATATTTTGATAGCATTGGTCGCATGCATGATTCCGGTGGAGCACATCATTATTACCAGGGCAATCTTGATGAAGTATCATTTTGGAGTGATGTGTTAACTGATGAAGAAGTATATGATCAGTATCGACGTGGTGCAAATCGTTTGAAATTTCAAGTGCGTAGTTGTGATGATGCAGCGTGTTCTGGGGAATCATTTATTGGTCCGGATGGTACAGGTAGCACATATTATACGGAACTCATGAATGACACAGTGAATTTGCCGGCATTGCCTTTGACGGGTATCTCGGATAATCGTTACGTGCAGTGGCGCGCATTTTTTGAGACGGACAACAACACAATGAGTCCGGAGCTTTTGTGTGTGACGTTGAATAGCAATGAATACAGTGTGTGGAAGTATCGTCAGTGTTTTACTGTGGATCACACACAAGCAAGTGCTGCAGACCTCACAGAATACCAAATTTATCTTGATTTTGATACAGAAACATTGGTTACTGACGGTAAAATGCAATCCGATGGTAGTGATATACGATTTATCGACAGTGATGAAAATGTCCTGCATCATTATGTCGCGGACGACATGAATACGGCGTCAACACGTGTGTGGCTTGAAATGGACAATATTGATGCAGGCGAAACGGAAGAAGTATGCATGTATTATGGCAATACCGGTGCAGCGGATATTGCGTCACGTGAGGAAGTATTTACGTATCAAAACCGAGAAGATATTTACTACGTTGTGCAAGACACGGCAAATGGGTCTACGACTGAATTTGCCAGTTATATTGATAACAATGAGATTTCTGTTGAAACATATAATGATACATTGAACCAATATGAGGCAGATACACACGCATTTCCAGTGTCAAATGTTGCAACAATTGAGCAAACAACAGGTATTTCTACAACTGACCCGATTAGTGGCGGGTATGGTGTAGATGGAGCGGATAACTTTGTGCCGGCGAGTTTTGCTGGTACGGCGTTTGTGTATCGCATGGATCGTGGGACAAATGCATTTTCTTTTATTTCGCCGTGGTGTGATGCAAATGTGGAGGTGCGCAATGAAAATAACAACATTGTGACAAATGGATCATTTACTGTTACAACAGGTGATTTTTACAATCTCACAACAGACAATAATGCAACGACGGGACTAAGTAATGATTCTGCTGTGATGATTGAGTCGACAAACAGTTGTCCAATTCTCGTCACGCATCATGCAACAAATGGGAGTGATAGTTTTGTGATGGCACCGGCATCTGAAGAGTGGTATGGTGTGGGATCTGGTAGACTTGAAATTGCTGCATTATATGATGCCACAGATGTCACGGTGTATCGCAGTGATGGCACAACGGCGAATTACACGTTAAACCGTGGTGATAATCACGTGATTAACGATGCGGGATCACAAGGATCGGAACCGGCACACCGTGTCGTAGCAGATGGGCCAATTGGTGTCAATTCACTTGCAGATGGTGATGGTGGTGAAGCAACAACATTTTTACCAACACATGAGATGGGGTATCGTTATTATTTTCCAGAAGACATGCAATACATTGCGATTGCGACAAAAGAAGGGCGTACGACAACCGTTGACCTCTATAATGATGGTACGGCATGTGGTACTGGCACGCCGGATGATACAGTCACTGTGACAGCCGCTGCGACATATCCAGGTAAAGCGTATTTTGGATCTACATCAAGTGGTGTACACATTGCAAAAGGCGCATGTATTGTGGCAGACAATCCGATTTCTGCATATTATGAAGAAGGGAACGTCAATGATGAGCATAATGCGTGGAATGAAGTGCAAAACAAACAGTTTATTTATCCAACGCCAAACTACACCGCCGGTGCAGAAGAAACCGGTGCGTGGAGTATTGATGGAACGCACGTGTGGATGCGACGTGTACCGATTACTGTTAATAATCCATCTTCGACGAATCTCACAGAATATCAAATGCGTATTGATTTGGGTGCGGATGTGAGCACGGTTTTTGGTCGTGCACAATCCGATGGTGGTGATATTCGTGTTGCCGGTAGTGCGGGAGATGGGACAGATAATATCACCTATTCACTTGAGAATTATGATGATACCACAAATGCTGGTGACATGTGGATAAAGTTTGCAAATATTGGAGCAAGTTCTTCTGTAACAGCATATATCTACTATCAGCCAACAATTGATCTATCCACGTATGGTCCGCATGTGTGGTTGGATGCACTTGATACAGCGACATTATCAACTTCTGGCGGGAATGTATCGCAGTGGGATGATAAGTCGGGAAATAATTTTGATGCGGAGGCGTCTGGCAATAATCAGCCAACAGTGATAACGGTTGGCGACAATCAATATCTTCAATTTGCATCTGACCACATGGCTATAGATAACGGTATTTGGGGAACAAGCACACATAACGACTCCTATGTTTTTGCGGTATTTCGTAATGATGTTTTACCGGAAAATGGTGCGTTGTTTTATGAAAATCTCAGTGGTGGTCGTTATGCGGCATGGTCACCGTGGAATATGACGGTGTATTATCAACAAGGAAACTCCGGTTATCTTACAGCAGCATATGGGGGCGACACAACTGATTTTCATGTCATGCGCTATGAAGCGCACAGTAGTGGACCGCGGTCTATTGCACGTGATGGAACAAATATTGCCAGTGACAACAATGGTATCAGTTTTACAGGAAGTAATAGTGACTTCATGTTATCTGGGTATCCGAGTGGTACTTATGAACAAGATATTACACTTGGAGAATTTATTGTTTTTGATAAACAACTGACAGCAGCAGAGGTATCAGAAATTGAGACATATCTCACGGAAAAATGGATTTCCGGCACATCATCAGCTCTCACAACAACCGGCGATCATGATGCCATTTTTCGCACACAAGACGAAAAAACGAATTATTATATTGTAGATAATCTATGGGTAGGAAATACGCCATCACTTATTTCTTTTGCGGATAACAATAGTGTAAATGATAGTGCGAATTCTGAGACTGTCGATGAAGGTGAAATTGTTACTTTGCCATTTTCGTCTCCTACCGATAATGTGCAAGCGGAAGTGTATAGTGTTAACGGTCCAATCCATGCAGCATTTACCAGTGATACAACAGAAGCAGCACTGCCGATCGCATATGCCGGTACGGAATTTGTGTATCACGTTAATCGTGATACAGATGCATTTAGTTTTTATGCACCATTTGCTGATACAGAAGTTCATATCCAAGAAAGTGGTCCTAGTGGGTGGGTTGATCTACAAACAGTTTTTGTGGGAGAAGATGGTGCGATGAATGTCGCACAGGATATTACAAATAATCGTGCGTTTAGAATTCTTTCTGATGAACCGATTCTTGCGTTTCATCGGGCTGGCGTTGGAGATTCGCAGATTCTCTATCCAACACACCTTGCTCTTGAGGAGGACTCCGGTAGCTATGAATTATATGGTATTGGAAGTAGCAACATGCTTCTTGCGGCAAGTTCTGATGCAAATGTGACGATTTATAGAAGCAATGGCACATCCTCCACTATTGTGCTCAACAGTTCAAATAACTTTGTGTATGAAGAGTCCGGTAGTGGCGCACAGGGAACTGCTATGGGATATCACATTGTGTCTGATGCGCCAATTGGTGCAAATAGTCTTGCAGATTATGATGGTATTGAAACAGTGACGTTTCTTTCACAGAAAGAGTTTAGTGATGAATATGTATTATCTCAGCCTGCGCAATACTTTAGTATTGTGGCACGCGATGCAAACGTGACATGTCGCGTGTATGATGACACCGGTGCAGAAGTGACCACGGATAGTACGGGCACAATGAATAATATTCCGCCACAAACAGGTGGTACACGCACAGATCCATACATAAATCGTATTCATATTGGTGGTGCGGACACAACTGATGGTGCCTATTTTGATGCGGGATACAGCTTACAATGTACAGAGCCGGTATATGCATATTATGAACATCATTTAAATGCAGCCGTTACAGATGAAACATCATGGTTGACATGGCCACAGGTGCGTAAACGTGCGTATGTAGAGCCGGTGCATGATCAGCCGGATTATGAAGAGGGATTATTTTATGAATCAGGACGCGACAGCACGACAACAGGCAATGATTTTGAAGCATATGCGGAATACACGCTTGATACAAGTACACTGACATATGGTGAGCACACTTATTGGCGTGACATTACGTGGGAAGAGCTTGTGAATTCGCGTAGTGGGCAAAATGGTGTGGAACAAGTGAGTTATGAAGTGGGGTATGCCGATCCATCACCAACATGTAACACAGCATCATACACGTATACATCAATTACACCGACAGTTATCGCGTCGTCAGTAGATACATCAAATCCGGATGTAACATATACGACAAATACGCAACAGGCGTTTTTGGATGATATTGTCAGTGATCACAGTTGTGTGCGTGTGCGTATATATCTTCGTACAGCAGATCAGGCGTATGCGCCACGCATTTACAATGCAAATATGGGTTATTATGTGCCGACACTTCTCGAGGATCAACTAAACAGTCCAACAATATCAGTTGTAGGTGCAACAAGTGGAAATTCAGAAAGATATCGTGTAATAAAAGCAGCTACAAATGATATAGGTCTCAACAATTCTGAAGCATTTATAACATTTAGAGATGTGTCGAATAGTGGCGTGTTCACACAAGCAGATACGGAGCTTTTTGAGATGTCAACACAAACAGTAAATTCACAGTTTACATTTCCACCATTTCCAGGAACGGTGCCAGTAAGTGCAACAACAACGTCACCATTTGATCTAAATAATGGTATAGCAGTTTATTTTGATCACGAGCGAACAACTGGTGGAATTGAGACGTTGGATTATTCATTTGATGTGGATATCTCTGGGGCAGGAGGTCCACAAATCTCACGCGATTTCCAATTAGAGGTGGGAGGATTATAATAAAAAAGAATAATTCAAAAAAATCACTGTATCTTGGGGTAGATCGGTGGTTTTTATTTTCAAGATCATGTATAATATATGACATGGATGAGAATGTGCAAAACCCTCTTATTGCGAGGGAGGTACAAAATATATATACACAAAACGCACATAAAACATGTTCGATGTTTTTTTTGTGGGATATGCTGTTTTATCACACATTTTTTGTATCTTTATATCTTTTAGTCTTTCGATTATTTTTTACTTTTCTCTTTGCATTTATTTTTTTTCAGCAGTGGCACGTACAAAAGATGTGGAACTGGTTTCCAATTGTAGCATTTAATTCTGATATTGAGACATTTACTAAGATGAATTCTTATGCAATTGTAGTGACTGGCGTGACGGTTTTGGGTTTTTTCATTTTTCAATGTTTTGCACAATACCAAGAGCAACGAAAATATAAAATTTATGCATGGTATACAGGCGTTTTGATGCTTCTTGTACAATATGCAATTCTTATTGCAATCAACCAGCAATTACGATTTTCGATTAACACAAATTTGTGGTTTTTCTTTATTGGGTTTATTGTGATTGCAACGGGTCAGTTATATATTTGGCAGAAATATCTGCGGAATTGGAAATTTAAACAATTTATTCGCGCAGAGAAAAAGCGTGAAAAAAAATTAAAACGTAAGAAAAAAAAGAAATGAAATCATTAAAAAACTGCCTTGATCGGGCAAAATATGAAAAAATAGCTATTGGACACTTTAATATTTCAAATGTGGAAGCTTTGTGGGCGATATTTGATGCGGCACGCGAGCTCAAACAACCAGTTATTATTGGTGTTTCAGAGGGTGAGAGAAATTTTATAGGTGTGCGTCAAGCAGTATCACTCGTACAAAGTATTGCAAATGAATATGATTACCCAATTTTTATCAATGCGGATCATACACATGATTTTACAGGAATTGAAAAGGCTGTAAATGCAGGGTTTGATAGTGTAATGATTGATGGATCAAAACTGCCATTTGATCAAAATGTTGAATTGACAAAGAAATGTGTTGATTATGTGAAAAAAGTTGAGAGTGAGGAAGGACGAAATATTTTGGTAGAAGCAGAGCATGGATACATTGGTTCTTCGAGCACTTTACTCAATGAAGTACCAGAAGGTGCAAATGATGACAAAACACATCCAGATGTGGCAAAAAAGTTTGCTGAAGAAACGGGAATAGATCTCTTTGCGCCATCAGTTGGAAATATTCATGGAATTGTAAAAGGTGGAAATCCATATCTTGATATTGATTTAATCAAATCTTTATCAGAAGTGTTGGATTGTCATTTAGTATTGCACGGAGGATCAGGAATTAGTGATTTGGAAATTTCTCAAGGGATTAAAGCAGGTATTCGCATAGTGCATGTAAATACAGAAATTCGCAAAGCGTTTCGTGATGGTTTAGAAGAATCATTGAAAGAAAATGATTCAGTTACGCCGTATAAATATATGGACAAGGTGCGAAAGAATGTTTATGATGTCGTGTATAAGAAAATTAAATTATTTGCTAATTTATAATAATTTGTCTCAAAAAGGCACTAGATAATTCAAAATTTTATGTTGAAAAAAATTATATTTTTCAGTTTTTTGATTTTATTTCCTCTTGTATATGTAAATGCACAAGAGGAGGTTATCGTAAATGATAATGGGGTAGATATATATTTTTTTTGGGCAATTGGTTGTCCGCATTGTGAGAGTGAAAAACCATTTCTCGAAGCGCTCGCGCGTGAAAAAGACTATGTGACAGTACATGATTTTGAAGTGACGCAAAATGCACAAAATGTTGATTTGCTCAAAAAAGTGGGTAAAGAGCTAATGGTGAATGTATCTGGTGTGCCGTTTACTGTTGTGGGTGACGAATATTTTGTCGGATGGCAGAGTGCAGAATCCACTGGTCAGGCAATTGTACAAAAAGTAGAAGATATGCATACGAATGGTGGAAAAAATGTTGTTGGTACTATTTGCAGTGATTGTAGTAATGTTGCGAATGTCCAGCACGATGCTGATGCACAACCAGTAACACTCCCATTTCTCGGTACAGTTGATGCAGGTACATACTCACTCGGTGCGATTACACTACTGATTGCCGCGGCAGATGGATTTAATCCGTGTGCGATGTGGGTGCTGATTTTTCTTATTACACTTCTTTTGGGGCTCAAAGATCGTCGGAAGATGTGGATTTTAGGGACGACATTTATCGCAGTGTCTGCATTTGTGTATTTTCTCTTTATGGTGGCGTGGCTCAATGTGTTGACATTTATCCAATTTATCCCGTGGATTCGTCTGGTGATTGGTGTATTGGCAGTAGGACTGGGAATTCGGAGTATCCATGAATATGTCACCAATCCCGCTGGGACATGCAAAGTATCATCAGGTACAAAACAACAAAAAGTTTTTGAAAAACTCAAAAGTATTATTCAGAAGAAGCAATTATTTTTAGCACTTATCGGCATTACTATTTTGGCGTTTGTCGTTAATTTGGTGGAATTGGTGTGTAGTGCGGGATTGCCAGCGGTTTTTATCCAACTTTTGACGCTGAGTGATTTATCACGGGCAGGGTATTATGGATATATCTTATTTTACATTTTTATTTTCATGTTGGATGACCTTATCGTTTTTGCTGCAGCGATGATTACATTTAAAATTACGGGTCTTAGTAGCAAATACACACGCATCGCACAAATTATTGGTGGTATCGTGATGCTTATCATTGGTGTACTCATGATTTTCAAGCCGGATGTTCTCATGTTTGGATAAATATCTTATTCTAATTATATTGGCACAAAAAATACTGTTGTATACACGGTATTTTTTGTTATAAATAGTAATGTAATAAAAAAATAAGTAGTGCCATGTTCTAAATCACGGTATAATTACGGTAGGTTATTTTTTGTGTCATATGAAGTAGAGCATACACAAAGTGTTTTGAATATTACATATAAAAAACTTTTTGATAGTGTGGTTTAAAGACATTATCAGGATATCGTAATACTGTGCAATTGTATACATTTTTGAATTATGACACTGTGATGCTGTCTGACGGTAATGCACGTGTCTACCTCAGTGGTGATATGCATGGACTAGATCACTATGTTTTGTCGGAATTGCGTGCGCTCATTGACCGCGCGGCATTTTAATTTGACACAGTGGACACTGTAACAGTCTATCTCAACGGTGAAATCTATAACTGGTGCGAAAAAGATCTCTCAGACGGAGAAATAGGGTGTCCAGAAAATCAACAGTTGTGGATTGATACAAAAGGGGAATAATAGTTTTGGTGCTGATGGTTTTGTCATTTATCAATGTACTATTTTAACCATGAAGCAGGCCTTTACTTAAACTTCACATGCACAATTTTCATTGCTTTTTTGAAAAAAGGCAATGTAAACATAAATCGCATCACAAAAGGCATTTTATCCAAATGGCGATTGTAAAAATATTCAGTGATAAATCGCACGCCAATATTCCAATTTTCTATTTCCGTGCCGCTTTTGATGCCCCATTTAAATTCTGCGTCGTATTTCTTTACATCAGCATGTTTGCTAGAATTTTTGGCAACAAACGGTGACATCGCTTCAAAAATCATTTCCGATCCGGGGAATTGTTTTGCAATATTTGTGAAAATTGATTGCACTTCCGCTTCAGTAAAATACATGAGCAACCCTTCGGCGATAAATAAAATCGGCTTATCTTGTGGGATTACATCGTTCCACGAAAAATCCAGCACTGATTTACTGATAAACTGATACTTTTCAGTTGGTGTAAAAAAGTTTTTGCGCAGTGCAATTGCTTCTGGTACATCCAAATCAAACCAACGCACTTGATTATTATGTAAACGATAATAGCGTGTGTCTAATCCACAACCCAAATTGACCACTGTGCCATCGGGGTTTTTCTTCAAAAACTTTTGCGTCAATTCATCCAAAATTTCAGTGCGCACAGCTACGCCTTTTTGTGAACTCATCGATACTTCACCTTTTTCTTTGGTGTTAGATTCAATTTTCTGAACGATTTCCACCGATTTGGGATCACTGATAATCCCGTTTTCCAACTTTGTTTCATTGCTCCGCGCCCGCAGCGGAATGAGTAATGTTTCCGGCACATTACCCAGTTGTGGTTTAATTTTTGACATAAGGATACGTTAATGATTAGGAAATATTTAAAAAAGTTATTCAAATTTTCTCCACTTATCTCCCTCAGAAACAACTGTCACCTCTTCACCATCCACAACTACAGCACTATCATCATCTAGTGCATAAATCGGATAAGGTATTTTGCCTTTGATTGCATTTATATTTTCTTGATTGACATAAGGGAAGTCGGTGGAGTCAAAGTGTGGCCTAACATAAAAATTAGTATAGGCAAGTGTTTGATCATTTTGCATATTATCTGTGTAATACAAATGATAATCCCGAGAAGAAAGATAGAGTGTTGGATTGGTGATCATACTACCGGCACTAATCCCTGCATAAATTCGCGTCTTTAATAATTTCGGTAAGTCCTTTTCTAATCCCGATTTTTTCATCCACTCAAGCAAGTAACCAGAATTACCACCACCAAAAAACAAAACATCAGCTTTTTCCAGTCTTGGCAGCCAATTTTTTCTGGGAAGCGCTGAAATATCAACAATGTCAATATAGCCCGCAACATCTTTGATATTGTTTAGATGGTCAATTAGCCATTTTTTACCACCTTTTTCAATGTTGGCAGCAGTGGGAATAAATGCAATACTAATTTCTTCAGTACTTTTTTCAACAAAACGAATAAACTCACTTTTTAGTGTCGGATTTGACAATCCATTGGAGGTAAGAAATAGTTTCATAAGTTTATGCATAAATATTATTCAATTTAATTATATCGCAAGTTACTACCTATGGTTTTCAATTTCCAGCAATTTTTTCTTTACTACACTGCCACCGGCGTAGTTGCCGATGGCGCCGTTTGTATAGATGATGCGATGGCAGGGGATAATGAGGGCGATGGCATTGCCAGCGGTAGCGGACGAGACTGCGCGGACGGCTTGTGGTTTGCCGATGTTTCGTGCAATGTCGGTATAGGATGCGGTGTGTCCATATGGCACATCTTGAAGTGCACACCAAACGCGTTTTTGAAAATCACTTCCAATCGGCAGAATTGGCACGGTAAAATCCTGTTGTGTGCCTGCAAGATATGCGTCAATGTGTTTTTTCGTTTCTTGGATTACATAATCTTCTTGCTCTACAAAATCAGCGCGCAAACCTTTTCTGATTCTTCTGTCCACTATTTCTCTCTTTGCGCGATGCCGAAAATCCACAATGCAAATTTTCCCTTCAAAACTACCGATGAGCAGTTCACCAATCGCGGTTGTGTGATAGGAGATATGGACGTGGTTTTTATTCATTTTCTCATTCCAATATAAATATTTTTTCCAAATTCTATTTTTCGGATTCTAAAATGAAATAATTTTAATAATTTACAAGGTTATTTTTATATTAAACTTAGGTTGTTAAATTACTTCAATTATATCACTGTACTTTAGTTATTAGAAGACATAGAAGATGTAATTTTTTTGGGCGTAGATAGCAAAAACTGATTCTCTTTTTTTGACAAAACAACTATTTTTATCTAGGGTTGATTTAAATGTGAAACTCGTGAATTCAAAATATAGGAGGGTGCAGATGAAGTTCTTTAATATTTTCAAGAAAAAAATTGTAGCTGACTGCGGACATAAAACACTGAAAAAAGACAATGTAACAGCTTTTGGGGAAAGTTGTGAAATTGCAATTCCGATTAGTAACGGCAAAACTGCATATTGCCATCGTTGTCTTGAAAAAATGGCGATAAGGTGTGCCTGGTGTGGAAAAGTTATTTTTATTGGTGATCCAATTACCCTTTATTCCCCAAGGGGTGAAGGCTTAAAAATGCCTGATTATGCTGTACTTTATAATGAGGAACATAGTTCTTATGTAGGATGTCTTCGTTGGGATTGTGCTGAAACAGGTGCGGACAGAGCAGGTTTTTGGCATCCGCCAGGTAAAGTGTTCCGTGTAGCAACGCCTTTGGAAATGTGTTTGCACAATCTGCAAAGTGGTGGCAACGGCATAGTGACAATCAAAGACATTGGTGATTTTAAGGAAGCGACTAAATGCTTGTGAAAAATTAAAATTTATCAACTCACTACTTTAATAGAGTTAAACATGAGCTATTAGGTGATTTGAATTGCTATTTGAATCACCTTTTTATTTACAAAATTTTACCTTTATTCCCCAAAAAACAATTTTTTCAGTGCATCTTTTTTCTCTGGATGAAGCGTTGCTTCTTCGCTTATCTTAGCAATCATTGTCAGTAACTTTTCGTAGTTCTTGTGTGACACGCTGATTAAATCTCTTTTCGTTTGCAGTCGTGGCATGGGCTTATTATTAAATCTTATTGCTGTGCTTTGAACAAAACACTGGTAACAAGTTCAATCAAAAATCCATAAATCACCCCCATAATCACGGTTGAGGAAAACATCATTATCGGCGTAAAGTCGGGATTAACTACACTCATCGCACCAAAAGCATTGGGAAGACTGAATAAAAATCCCATCACGAGTCCGTGAATACTCCAGTGTTTCATCACAAAGCGACTCACTCCAATCGCTACACCAATCAAAAACCGGCCTGACACAATACTCGCCGCAATTGGCAATGCCACACTCCCAGCACTAGATGCGAATGCCAGGCAAATAAATCCACACACCAGACCCAAAATACTGGCGATGATTAGTCTTTTCATTTTCATATTTTTTATAATCAATGGTTAATATGCTTTTATTATACCAAAAACCCGATGTATGTCACTTTTTGGTTTATAATATATTATATCAACATATAATACATGAAAAAGCCCTACATCTCAATTAATAAGATGTAGGGTTTAAAAATATCAAAGGAACAAGGAAAATTATGCAACTTTCCAAACATTGTTTTCCAAAAAAGTAAAGCTCCCAAGATTTAGGTCATCAAGGAGAATTACATTGTCTGCGAGAGCGTCTAGTTCGGTAGATATGCTATCGCGTGTTGCGACAATAGTAATTTTGAAATCAAAGTTTTTTGCATTTTCAATCAAATATGCAAAATCCGAATCTCCGGAAAACAGCATGATTTCATTACAGTCACGTCTGTAAATTTGAGCACATGCATCAAAAGCAATTTCAACATCAAAATTTGCTTTTCGGACAGTGCCATGGCCCGTGTGAATTTCTTTGACTTCTTTGGTCACGATTGAGAAGTTGTTTCGCTCCAAAGAATTAAAAAAACGATATTGGTGCAGTTGTTTTGGGTAAGTGGGTAAATACACAGTTTTACTCACAATTTCCTTGCCCTTTCGTGTTAAAAGGGCAACAAGTTTATTGTAATCAATCTTCATATCATATGGTAAGCTCTTTTGAATTTTGAGTTTACCAAACGCAGAATTAATATTTGAAAAGTCAATGAGTATCGATACTTTTCCCATAAAAGGTACCTCCTCCCAAAAAGGGAATTTACTTCTTCTGATATTTCTTTTAGTGATGTTAAATAACAATGCTCCTCATAGTCCTCCTGAAATTTATGTAATCTATACACGGATGTATAGTTCCGAAAATTCTAACACATTATACATAATTTGTAAAGTTTTAGTCTTCATTCGTGGTACATTGTATAATTATTTCTGCAAATTATTTTATTTTTTGAGAAATTTTGGTACACTTTTTTATAGTATTTATTCTAGGAATATTATGAGAATTTGGGATATTCATCCGCGATATTTATGCAGAAAACATTTACTAGGAGAGCATCGTGAATTGCACGGATTGTGGAATATTATCACGAAACATGGATGCGTTGGTGGCTATGCACATCATCCAGAGACAAAAAGGTGGATTGGAAAAGAGGGTGCGTTGTATAAAAGACATGAACTGCTTGTAAAAGAAATGAAAAAGCGTGGATACAATCACAATTCTCCATTAGACTTTGATTTGGTTAAAAATGATGTAGTACAAGATGTTTTTATTAATACAATTGCAGAACAAAAAGAACTTCTCAAAAAGAAAAAATGTGATTGTCGTGTGTGAAATTGGAACATTTATACAAACTAACATTATAATATTACATGCAATAATTTCTTGAATCCAGCCTCACAACATTTGACTTATTTTTTAAAATATGTTGTAATACATTAAAGTTCTTATAAATTTCAAAATCAAAACAGGAGACAATGAATAATGATAGTAACTAAAGAAAACGATTTCACTCAATTTCAACTTTATCTTGCTATTCGTAGCATTGCTAATCTTATGTTTGAGTATGCTTCAGCGGAAGTGGAGCGTGATCAGGGTGTTCCTTGGCTTGATGATAGGCGTGATGAAAGCGTAAATCCGTTTTATAATCAAATAAAACAAGGTGTTTTTTTGGAAATGTATTATAGTCAACCTGGTAAAATTTGGACTCCTTGGGGTTGCTGGAATTGTTGGGGAAGTGGTAGTGGAAGTTGGAACGAAAAACTTCCTGAGATATTTGAGAGGCTTGGTGTAACGGTTTTTAAAGAAAAGATTACTAATGAAATGGGAGTGTTTGGGCCGGTATATTCAATTCATAAAATTGACGATCAAGTTTTACCGGAACCAATTATAAAAACTTCTAGCAAAGAGTATATTTCTTTTGGAAAATCTTGTGAAATATGGGAGGATCTGACAAATAAATATTATGCATTACGAGAAGAACAAGCACCGGCTTCTTACAAAAAAAGAAGTGCTATGGATCAGTTGATCTTGGAGGCAAGAGGAAAAAAAGAACCTTTTCGTACAAAAAATGATATTTTGTGCCTTGAGGATTTGGAAAATTTTAGGGGCAAAGTTGTTAAATATACCAAGGATGGTGGAAAAACGTGGCATTATGCCAAATTACATCGAGGTTCTGTGTCAAGTTTTTCTAATACTTCAGCTATTGGTTATAGAATAGATGAGGAAGTTATGCCAAACGTTGCTGTACATTGCACCTCTGCCTTAACTGACAAAGATTTTGATAATGGTTTGATGGTAAGACCAACAACATCAGAAGAAATTGAGAATATACGGTTTTCTTATGAGAACCTGAATTAAAAATATAAATTTTTGGCATGTCCCTCAAGGCTGAATAGTTTTGAGGGATTTTATTATTGTGTAGTATAGAATACTCGTAGAAGAAGTGAAAATAGGGATATAATCTATAAGTTATTATTATATTTTTAGTGTATAATTATCAGAGATATTATTGTTATACAGATATGAATTTATTTTTATGGAAAAATTATTAAAAAAATATTTTGGTCATGATGCATTTCGGAGTGTGCAAAAAGATGTGATAGATCATTTTTCTGCTGGGGGAGATACTGTTGTGGTGATGCCGACTGGTGGAGGGAAATCCCTATGTTTTCAGTTGCCAGCTATTATGCGTGATGGTGTGACGATCGTGATTTCTCCATTGATTTCTTTGATGAAAGATCAGGTTGATGCACTCAATGCCAATGGTGTTGCAGCGACGATGTTGAATTCTTCTGTGTCGAACCGTGAATTGGATGAACGGATGCAGATTGCTGAGGCGGGAGGGTATAAGTTGATCTATATTGCGCCAGAGCGTTTGGCAAATGCGTATGTGCAGAATTGGCTTGCACGTGTGCCGGTTACTGCGCTTGCGGTGGATGAGGCACATTGTATTTCGCAGTGGGGACATGATTTTCGTCCAGATTATCGGAATTTAAAAAAAATTCGTGCACGTTTTCCACATATTCCTATTATTGCATTAACAGCATCTGCTACAGAGCATGTGCGCACAGATATTATCAAGGAATTAGGGTTACATGATTACAAGGTATTTGTATCAGGTTTTTATCGTGAAAATTTGCATATTAGTGTGATGCCAAAAAGTGGTGTGGATAGACATATCGTACATTTGCTACAAAAACATGATGGAGAGTCTGCAATTATTTATTGTTTTAGCCGCAAAGAAACAGAAGAAGTTGCACAATTTCTCGTGCAAGAAAGGTGTGCCAGCGGCAGCATATCATGCAGGACTTACACCAGAAGAGCGTGACAGTGTCCAAGATGATTTTGTGATGGATAAAGTGCGCGTTGTGGTGGCGACGATTGCATTTGGTATGGGGATTGATAAGCCGGATGTGCGACTAGTCGTGCATCGGACATTTCCAAAAACAGTAGAAGGATATTATCAAGAAATCGGACGTGCAGGACGTGATGGGTTGACGAGTGAGTGTGTGCTTTTTTATTCATCGGGAGACAAAATGAAGTTGGATTATTTTTTGAAAGAGATGGATGAGAATAGGCGAATGAGTGAAGAAAAAAAGATGCGAGAAGTGATGGATTATGCAGAAGCTCGGATTTGCAGATGGCAATGGATTACATCATATTTTGGGGATGTTGGATTGAAGCCGTGTGGTACGTGTGATGTATGTATTGCTGAACATGATACAGAGGATGCCACAGAAATTGTGCAAAAGATATTATCTGCGGTGTATAAAACGGGCAATATGTTTGGCAAAGCGCATGTGATAAAAGTGTTGCGTGGCTCAAAAGATAAAAATATTATTTCTCGAGGACATGAAAAATTATCTGTGTGGGGGATTGCAAAAGAATATTCTACAGCAGAGATTGCAGAAATAATGACACATATTATTGCGAGAGGTTTTGTCGTGCGTAATGCAGGGGAATATGATACCTATCGCATATCACAAAAAGGCGCAGATTTTCTCCAAAATCGTGAAAATATAGAATTGCCACGCATCACAAAGAAACGTATATTATTTGTCCCAGAAAAAAAGCGCAGAGAAGAATTGAATTTCGATGAAAATGTGTTTGCATCTTTGAGAGAGTTGCGTACACACATTGCAAGTGAACAAAATGTACCAGCTTTTGTCATTTTTGGTGATGTGTCTCTTCGTGAAATGGCGCATTATTTGCCAGTAACGCGAGAGGCTTTTGCAGAAATTTCTGGTGTAGGACGTCAAAAATTAGCTAAATATGCAGATGTATTTATAGAGTGTATTAATGAAATAAAATTACAAAAAGGATTGAAGAGCGTAGAAAAAGTAAGAAAGAAAAAACGTGTGTGTAATAGAATGACATCCGATTCAAAACAATCACGACTAAACAAAACAAAAGAATTATTAGAAAAACAAAAAACACTAGAAGAAATTGTAAAAGAGTTAGGAATATCTAAGGAAACAATTATAAAGTATATAGAAGAAATAAAAAATAGCGATTATTCTGTGGATATCACACATTTATTACCAAACAAAAAAGTGCAAGAAGAAATCATAGAAGCATTTCAAGTATGTGGAGATGAATTTTTGCGACCAATATATGAAAAATGTTCTGAAAAATATTCTTATGAAAATATTCGACTTGTACGTCTTGCAAAAATAAAAAACGCAAAATAATATTTTTTATTGATAAATTTAATAGAATATGGTATATTTCTTTGTTAGATTTACAAGAAGTAGTAATTTAACAAAAAAAGAGGATGCAAAATGATTGATTGGGCAGAATTTGGCTATTCTATTGTAGAATGTAATTTGCAAGAGTCCATTGAGAAATTTTATATTTTTATAATGGAAAAAAATTTAACAGAACAGTCTTTTGTAGAGGGTCTTAAGTATCTCAAAGAACAAGAAAGAGTTGCTATGGCATCTCTCATTAGTCTTGAAGTATTCGTTTCGATGAGTGAAAAAAAAGAATGTGAGGATATATTTAAAAATGTAATCATTGAATCTTTTTTGAAAATTCAGGATTATGCAGAGTTACTTGACATACAAGAGCGAAACGAAGTTTTGCAATATCTCGAAGGTTTGCGTAACGAATATCCAAATACGTTTATCTGTCTTCCACAAAAATCTCATATTATGTGGTCATAATAATCATAAGAGGAGAAAGTAATAATGGATAATTGGAATGGATTTGAAAATGAAATTGACAATACATTATTGGCAGATGCAATCGAGTTGTTTTTTAATCACGCAGAAAAAATTGGTTATGAGGACAATATTATTCCAGCTGGTATTGAGTATTTATTAAAAAAAGGCAAAATTGCTTTAGCATTGCTCATTCAGTTTGAGGTGATCGTTGCAGAATTACATGATAGCGGTATTGATCCGCATAAGATAGACTGTGCTGTAGAAAAATTCAGCGAAATTAAGATGTTTATGCAAGTAACAAGCTGTGAAAGACGAGAGGAAATTTCGGAATATTTGGTACATTTTACGAATCTATATTCTGAAGTATTTACGCTCATAGAAAAACAGTTGCATATCCATCAATAAGAAGTTGTTTTTAAAACGATATATAAAAATTTTATATATCGTTTTTAAATAGTCTAAATATTACAAAAAGATAAATCATGATACTATACATATATAATTTTGTATATTTTCTGCATATATGATTTATAACATATCAGTAAATTGGAAAAAATATTTTTTTAATTCATGTTTTGGGGTGAAAAATGCTATTTTCTTATAAAGAAGTGTGTAGATTTTTTGATAATGAAATGAGTTTCGATATAGTTTTATGAGTTTCAATGTAGAAAAAACAAATGGTTTGGCGCGTACAGGTGTGCTACATACACGACGAGGTGATGTATACACACCGTTTTTTATGCCGGATGCGACGCGTGCGAGTGTGCGCGGATTGACACGGGATCAACTTTTGGATAGTGGGATTTATCCGATGGTAGTGAATACATATCATTTGTATTTGCAACCAGGTATGGAATTGATGCGAGAAGTAGGTGGTGTGCATCATTTGATGAATTGGGATGGACCGCTTTTGTCTGATAGCGGAGGGTATCAGGTGTATTCATTGATTCATAAAAATGCAAAGCTTGGTGAAATCACGGAAGAGGGTGCGGTATTTAAAAGTGTACTGGACGGTTCAAAACATTTACTTACGCCAGAGCGAGCAATTCAGATTCAATGTGATATTGGGACAGATATGATGGTGGTTCTGGATGACCCACGTCCAGTTAATGCATCAAAGGATGACCACATTGTAGCAGTAGAACGCACAATTCGATGGGCGAAGCGATGTAAAGAGGAGTTTAGCAAACAAATTACGCAAAGAGGATTGGATGATAAGACGCGTCCGCTTCTTTTTGGTGTCGTGCAGGGTGGTCCATACGTAGAATTACGTAAAAAATGTGCGGATGCTTTGGCGGAAATTGGGTTTGATGGATATGGATTTGGTGGACGGCATGTGGATGAAAATGGGGATCGAATGGAAGAAATTCTTAAAAAGACAGCGTGTTTTATCCCAGAGGATACTCCACGGTTTGCACTTGGAATTGGAACACCAGAGGATATTGTTTTTTGTCATAGTGTCGGATGGGATATGTTTGATTGTGTCATACCGACACGTGAAGGGCGTCATGGTCGATTGTTTTTATGGAATAAGCAAAATAAAAATCAAAAATTGAAAGTTAAGGATGATTTTGAGACAATTAATATTGGAAATGCACGGTTTCGTGAAGATTTTGCACCAATTGATCCAATTTGTGATTGTTATGCGTGCAAAAATTATACACGTGCATATATTCATCACCTGTTTCGTGTCAAAGAACCACTTGGCGCACAAGTAGCAGCTTTGCACAACTTGAGATTTTTTATACACTTAATGGAGGTGTTGAGAAGTAAAAAAATAGAAGATAAAAATTAAAAATAAAAAAATGTACAACTTCTTTCCTCAAAAAGATGATGTGATTGCAAGGATGTCAACGCAAAATGATGGAAATATGCGATTACGAAATAGTTCTAAATCTACATTACAAAACAGATGTCGATTTTTTGCAAAAAATCATATAGATGTGAAACATGTCGTGAGCGCAGGACTTGTACATGGTACGAATGTAGAAATCGTTGAGAGTTCTGAACAAAAGATTATTGAAGGTGCAGATGCACTTGTTACACGAATGAAGAATGTGTTTCTTTCTTTAACAATCGCTGATTGTTTTCCAGTATTTTTTTACGAACAAGAGAAAAAGATTGTGGGAATTGCGCATGCAGGATGGCGTGGCGTGGTCGGAGAAATTGTGCCGCGAACAATTAATGTGATGATACGTGAAGGAGCAGATCCACACAAAATTTGTGTTGCAATTGGACCTGGAGTTTCTTTGCGTTTTTGTGATTTTGATTTTTGTGATGTAATTAAATATTTTGGTTTTTACAATCAAGATAAATATATCGTTGAAGGAAGTACAATAAATAAGGTAAAAGTGGATTTGCATAAAATTATATTAGATCAACTGAGGCATCATGATATTTTTGAAGAAAATATATATGATTGTGCAGATTGTACATATGCAAATCAACATAAACTTTTTTCAGCACGTCGTGATGGGGAGGAGTATTGTGTGATGATGTCTTTTATTGGAATGTTATCTTTGTAAACCCTCTTTTTTTCTAGAAATTACGGTTGGGGGTGAGATGTAGGGAAGCGAATTTGACTTTTTCATTTTTGTGTGTTATACTTGTAGTAATGGGTGAGTAGAGGCGTGTTTGAGCCTTCTACTTATTTTTTTATTTAAAAATCAAACACTCGCAAAAACAAAAACAAAAATAGACACAAAAAACGGCAACAGTGATTTGCCTTTTTTGTTTTTATGATTATTTAAAAGAAATATATACAAGTGGAAATATGAGGACATATGATTCATTTGTATTTTTTTTGATTTGATTGTATGATGTTGTGGCAAAGAGGATAAAAGTTCTTTTTATTACATGAAAAATTCATGAATATCACAAAGGAGGCTGCATGATGTCAGAAAAAAAAGGTGTTCAGGATGTAGTTTCTATTACAGGAAATTCTAGTAGAGTATCGAGAGGATTGAGTGAAGTCAAAAATGCTACTCAAATGATTATAACTAATCTGCAAAAAAAAGTTGCAGAATTAGAAAAGCAAAATGAAAAATTGCAGAATGAGTTGGAACAAACTGCAAAACATGCAATGATTGATCATTTAACGGGTTGTTATAATCATTTGTTTGTTGAACGTATCATGAAACAGCGCGTCTTTGAGAAAAAGCGAAACAAAGAATCATGGGGCTTAATCATATTTGACATTGATCACTTTAAAGCAATTAATGATGCATATGGACATCCTTGTGGTGATCAGGTTCTTGTGAATGTTACGCAGATGTTTAGAGAGGTTGCACGTCAAAGTGATTATATCGTGCGACATGGTGGTGATGAGTTTCTTATTTTCATGCTTAATTTAGGTGAAGAAGATGTGAAGCCACTTGCTCAAAGATATAAAAATTCTATATCTGCTGTACAAACGGATCAGGCAGATTGCAAGTTGTCTGTAACAGTAAGCTTTGGTGTATGTTTTGTGCCGAGTGATAGCTCAATGGAGCTTGATCTAGTCATTAAATATGCAGATGAAGCACTGTATAGAGCAAAGTCTGCTGGCCGTAATTGTATTTGTTTTCATGATCGTCGAAAAGTGGGTGAAAGAAGTGGGTTTTTTGATGATCGTCGAAAATGAAAAAATGAGAAAGCCATATAATTTCATAAAATTATTTGGCTTTTATATTTGCAAAAAGACTTTATTTCATCTATGCTAACAATAGATTTTGACCGTATGTCTATAAATTATTATGAATAAAAATTTTTATATCACAACAACACTGCCTTATGTAAATGCAAAACCACATATTGGATTTGCAAGTGAAATTGTGTATGCAGATGTACGTGCACGTTATGAACAATCCCTCGGAAAAGATGTTGTGTTTAATACTGGCACAGATGAACATGGGATGAAAATTTATCAGTCAGCAACTCAACAGGGCATTAGTGCACAAGAGTATGTTGATGAGTATGCTGCAAAATTTGATGATTTGAAAAAACTTCTTAATCTTAATTATACACACTTTATTCGTACAACTGACGAACATCATAAAAAAGCAACACAAGAAATGTGGCGACGTGTGGATGCAAATGGATTTATTTATAAGAAAAAATATAGTGCAAAATATTGTGTAGGATGTGAATTGGAAAAAACTGATAGTGAATTAGAAGATGGATTTTGTCCACTACACCCTGGTAAAAAATTGGAGAAAATTGATGAAGAAAATTACTTTTTTAAATTTTCAGATTTTGGTGATAAGCTTCTTAAATTATATCAAAACAATCCAGAATTTGTCGTGCCACAGAAGCGTTTTAATGAAATAAAAAGCTTTGTAGAGAGAGGTTTACAGGATTTTTCTATTTCACGACTTAAAGAAAAAATGCCTTGGGGCGTGTCAGTACCAGATGATGAAGAACATGTGATGTATGTATGGTTTGATGCGCTGACAAATTACGTTTCTACGCTTGGATGGCCAGAAGATGAAGAAAATTTTGCAAAATTTTGGGGTACAGTCGATGAAGTAAATGCAATACAAATTGCAGGAAAAGATAATCTCAGGCAACAAAGTGCTGTGTGGCAAGCAATGCTTATGGCAGCAGATTTACCACATAGTAAACAGGTATTTATCAATGGATTTATCAGTGTGGATGGACAAAAGATGAGTAAATCAATTGGTAATGTCATCGCACCAACAGAAATGGTAGAAAAATATGGCATTGATGGTTCACGGTATCTTCTTCTCACAAAAGGGAATTTTGGTGAGGATAACGATATTTCATGGGAAAAATTGAATACAAAATATAACGCTGATCTTGCAAATGGATTAGGAAATCTGACATCACGTATTATTACACTTGCGGGTGATGTTGCATATGATACAGAAGATATTGAAGAAATTAATATCACAGAAGAAATGCAAAAAATGCAAATGAATAAAGCGCTAGTAAAAATTTGGACAGAAGTAGAAAAAGCAAATAAGCGCATCGAAGAAAAAAAACCATGGGAACTCAAAAAAACAGACACAGAAGCATTTGAAAATGTGATGAAAGAACTGCTTTTAAAATTACACACAATTGCACAGTCACTCACACCATTCATGCCACAAACATCTGAAGAAATTTTGGAAGCACTAAAAAATCGTGAGAGAATAATTCTTTTTCAACGTGTAGAACTATGATAAAAGCAGTTTTATTTGATATGAATGGCGTTATTATTGATGATGAACATATTCATGAAAAAGCATTTCAAAAAACAGTAAAAAAATACGGAATTAATGTATCACATAATGATTATTTATCATGTTGTGCAGGAAAAACGGATCGTAAAGGATATGAAGATATATCAACATTTTTTAATATTGATTTAAACATTGATGAATTATTGAAAGAAAAATCACAAATGTATTTAGAGCTTTTTCCAGAAAATAAAAAATCATATGATGGTGTTATTGAACTTATTAAAGATTTAGCAAAAATATATACTATTGCACTTACATCTAGCTCTTCTCGTTCTGAAATTGATTTAATTACAAAAGAATTAGGAATTATTAATAATTTTGCAACAACAATTTCTGCAGATGATGTCAAAAATGGCAAACCTAATCCAGAGCCATATTTGAAGACGGCACAAATATTGGGTATAAATCCAGAAAATTGTGTTGCAATAGAAGATTCAGCAAGTGGTGTGCAATCCGCAAAAGATGCAGGATGTTATTGTATCGCTATTACGACAACACATAGCAAGAAAGATCTTTATAATGCAGATGTTATTGTTGATAAATTTTCACAAATTAATCAAACTCTCATTGAAAAAATAGAAAAAAAATAATAAAAAATATTATCAAATAAAAACTTTTCCGATTATTATCAATAAACACTATCATACTACGTAGTATGATAGTGTTATTTTTTAAATGTATATAAAATAATAGTGAAAAGAAAACATTATAAAGAGTATTTTATATTACATTTGATATGAAAGAGAATGATATTTAGAATTGTTCTTTATATTTAAGTTTTCTGAAAGAATGTGAATTATCCTCTTTTTAAATAAAAGAGCGAGTAATGATATCAATAAAATACTCGCATGTCAATGAAATTATGTTATGATAAATTTGTTTATTTATTAGATTTGTTTTTATGAAAAAAATAGTAATTTTGCAATTACGACCAGATGAGATTGCAGAGACAGAATTTTCCGCTTTTCTTAAGTGGGGGGAGTTAAATAAAAATAATATACATCGTATTCGCATGGAAGAGAATGGTATTCCAGTTGATGTACATGCAACAGATTATGCGGCTGTTGTCGTAGGAGGAGGGCCAAGTAATGTGTCAGATGATGAAGAGAAAAAAAGCGATATTCAAAAAAAGTTTGAATCTGATTTGTTTCGTATTCTTGATGAAGTGGTAGAAAATGATGTTCCTTATTTTGGTGCATGTTATGGTTTTGGTATTCTTTCAAAACATCGTGGTGCATGTGTGTCAAAAGAAAAATATAGTGAGGATGTGACCGCTGTGACAATTAAGGTTAATAAAGTGGGAATGAAAGATGAATTGCTAAAAGGGTTACCAACAGAATTTCGTGCATTTGTTGGGCACAAGGAAGCATGTCAGAGTGTGCCAAAAGATGCAATTCTTCTTGCAAGTTCAGATACATGTCCTGTACAAATGTATCGTGTGAAAAATAATATTTATGCAACGCAGTTTCATCCAGAGATGGATACAGAAGAAATTATCAATCGAATTAATGTGTATAAACACGCAGGATATTTTCCGCCAGAAGATGCAGGGAAATTAATTAAAGATGCTGAACAGGAAAATATTATAATACCTCAAAAAATCTTTAAACGGTTTGTCAATAAATATTATCGAGGACAATAATTTATATAATCAAAAGAATAGTGAAAAAGAAAAAGACTCTTACACATTTTTATGTAGGAGTCTTTTTACAAATCTTATTGTTTTATTGTCCGCATGCGCCGTAACATTTCTTTGCGCATCATCCGTGCTTGTGAGCATTTTGGATGTTCTTTACACAATTCGGTGTATTTTGACAATAAAATTTGTGGGTTGAGTTTTGAGAAATCTGTCACATCAATTTCAATACTTACACCAAGCTGCCAATTTCGATTAAAATCATTCCCTTTTTCAGATTTTTCTGGAGAATACAGTCGATATGAAAATCCAGCATTTCTGAGAGTGCTATTGATATCTTGCACACTTAGATAATTAGGAATTCCTAAATCTGCATATGGCGTTGGTGTATTGTTTGCTTTTTTAAAAATTGATATGATGTGAATCAATACCGCTGATTTTGCCATTGCTTCAAAAGATTTTTGAAGCTTATCCCATTTGATAGATGTATGATCTGGGATGTTTTTAATGACATATTTTGGTTTTTTTCTCCAGAGAGACCATGTTCTTTTTTCATCAGAAACACCTTTTTTTGTGTCAGATGTTTGTAATTGGTATGGTGACTGTGCTTCTGCAAGAACTTTATTTACTTCTGCAATGCTTTTTTTTGTGTCAAGTCTACTATGAAGTACTGGTTTATTTTTTGTTTCTTTGAAGAATTGTATAATCTTGATAAATTCTTCTGCATCTTTTGGAAAGCACATTTTTATGTCATTGTAAATATCATTCCATCTGATTTGCTCATTTTTTGCTCGAACTACTTTGAAAAAAACTTTTTTTTCTGCCATTTTTCTTTCTCCTATTTTAAAAGTACTGTTTTTTATTTGACTGGGCAGTATATAAGATTTTCATTATTTAGTCAAATAGTAGTCTTCTCCAACACAAGTTTTAAAAGATCAACTGATCTTTGTCGACCTCCGATATTTATTCTATTTACATCAATAACATGCGGTAATTCGTGTGTATCTACGGCAATATGTCTTTTAGTAAGTTGTAAAACCTCTTATCAAATATGAAATTATATGAAACAATATGAATAGTTTCAATATTTTAAAACATTCTTCAAATCTATGACATTGATGCAAAAATTAATCAGTTGGCAACAAGATCAAGCACGAAAGGAACATTTAGAGCCGTACATGGTTTTACAATTTAATACAATAAAAGAAATTGTACGTATCGAGCCGAAGACGCATGACGAACTTCTTCGTATCAAAGGTATTGGTCCAGCGAAAGTGCGTAAATATGGTGATGATATTTTGCATATCGTGCGAGGAAATGGTGTAGTTGGTGGTGAGGCACAAAGTAGTATGGATCTTTTTTCTGAGGCAGAAGTAGTCAATGATATTGCGCTTTCTAGTCAAAATCCCAAAGGAGCAGAAGTGCAGTTTAATCCTGAAACGGGTGAAGTAATTGAAGACAAAAAAGATGATTCTATAACTGTGACAGAATTTGTGACGATGCTTGATACAATGCTTCGGACAAATTTTCGTCGTGTGCGTGTACAGGGAGAAGTGGTGGGATTTAAACAAAATGCAAATGGACATGCATATTTTCAGATTAAAGATAAAGATAGTGTTTTACGGTGTACAGTTTTTCGTTCAAATTATGAACTTTCTGGTATACAATTGGAAGATGGTATGGAGATTATTATCACAGGACAGCCTAGTTATCACAAGCAATACGGATTTGGTTTTATGGGTAATACTCTAGAACTTTATGGTGAAGGTGCGCTCAAAAAAGCATATGATGATCTCAAGAAAAAACTCAGTGAAGAAGGATTGTTTAGTAGTGAGAAAAAAAGAGTATTGCTACAATTGCCAGAGAAAATTGGACTTATTACATCACGTACAGGTGCAGCAATTGGAGATTTTACGAGTAATGTTGGACAATATGGATATAAAATTATTTTTCATCATACGAGCGTAGAAGGTGCATATGCACTGCGTGATATAAAAAGTGCGCTAGAAGAAATGGCAAAAAAAGATATTGATGTGTTGGTTTTGGTGCGCGGTGGTGGAAGTTTGGAGAGTTTACAAGCGTTTAATAACGAAACGATTATCCGGATGATTACAGATTTTCCCGTGCCGGTAATTGTGGGTGTGGGGCATGACGAAGATGAAACACTTGCGACACTTGTCGCAGACGTTGGTGCAAGTACGCCAACTGGAGCAGCACGATCTGTGCGAGAAAGCTGGGATGCATGTGATAAACGTGTACAAAATTATGAAAGTATAATTATAAACACTTTTGACAAAGTGCTTCAACAACAAAAACATGTAATTGCACATATAGAGCGCAATATTTTTGCACAATTTACTACACTTACAGAGCATTTCAGTCAAGTGTTTCATCGTTTTTTTCTTTCTGTGCAAAAAATTGATACACATATTCAATCACAAAAAGTGCATATACAGCAATCACAAGAAAAAATACATCAACATTTTCAATATTCTCTGGATAATGTGAAGAGAGCTTTTGATATTACATACTTCATTAAATCAGTTGCTACGCGTATCACATATATCAAAGAGAAATTATATACTTATGAAAAAACACTTACACACAACGATCCACAAAGGCAACTTGCACTAGGATACAGTATTGCAAGAAATGTAAAAGGAAATGTTATTCGTAAAAAAGATGATATTATAAAAGATGATGTGCTTTTTGTACAAGTTTCTGATGGAGAAATTTTAACAAAGGTATCAAAATAATAATTAATACAGTATAATATTTTTTGTGTAGTTTTGAAAAATTGGTATAATTATATTGTAATAAATTTGTAGAATAATTCAGATATTTATGGCACAGTCAAAAATTAATTTATCAAAAAATCTTAAAGAAATCGAGGAGATTGTAAGATGGTTTGAAGATCAGGATGAAGTTGACGTTGAAAAAGGTATAGAAAAAGTTAAATCAGGTGCAAAGTTAATAAAAGAAGCAAAGAAGCGTCTTGCATCAATTGAAAATGAATTTGAAGAAGTAAAAAAAGATTTAGCTTAATGATGTTTATTCACGTGAATTAAAAAAGCATGATGTTTTATCGTGCTTTTTAATATGCAGAAAATTCATCTTACTATTGAGGTAAATTTTGTAGTAAGTAAGAAAAAAAGAAAAATGTTATTTTGATGAGTTTATTTTAGAATGACGATTGTTGCGTTTTTTATTTTATAAAATATTTTTAGCTGACTGCTTATATGAAAAAGATAATATGAGATGTATTATATCATTTAGAATTTGGTTTTTGTCGTCAAAAAGAGAAGATGATATAATAGTTTCATGACAATAAAACTTTAAAGAGAATAAATATAAAAATATATGGCGAAAAATATTATAGAAGACTTTTCAATCGTCATTGCTGGTCAAGCAGGGCAAGGTGTGCAGAGTGTAGCACATATACTAACACATATTTTAAAAAGACAGGGATATCATGTTTTTGCAACAAAGGAATATATGTCGCGCGTGCGTGGTGGGATGAACTCCACGACAATTCGAGTCTCGAGTACAAAGCGTGATGCGTATGTGTCACGTGTTGATCTTTTTGTAGCACTTGATGTTGGCGGGTATGAACATGTAAAAAAACGATTCAATGAAGAAACATTATTTCTCGGTTTTCGTGATGAGGAATTTTGTGCAGATTGTATTATGGAGATAGATTTTGTGAATATTGCACAAGCAATTGGTAATCGAATTTTTGCAAATACTGTTGCTGCTGGCGCGATTTTAGGGCTTATGGGTATTGATCAGACGGAGGGTGATGCATATCTTCGTGAATTTTTCATAAAAAAAGGTGAAGATATAATCATAAAAAATCAACAAGCATTTGTAAAAGGGTATAAGATGGGTGAACATTTTGCGTTTACCGAGGATATTTCTATTGATATTACATCCGAAGAAGATGTAAAGGATGATTTGTTCATTTCAGGGACAGATGCTGTGGGACTTGGTGCATTGGCTGCTGGGTGTGATTTTTGTTCTTCTTATCCGATGTCACCTTCAACTGGCGTGCTGACATTTATGGCGCAACATGGCAAAGATTGTGGCGTGATTGTGGAGCAAGCAACAGATGAGATTGGTGCGATTAATATGTCACTTGGTGCATCATATGCTGGTGCACGTCCGATTATTACGACATCGGGTGGAGGATTTGCACTCATGTGTGAGGCGATTTCGCTCTCTGGAATGACGGAGACGCCGGTGACAGTACACATCGCACAGCGTCCTGGTCCAGCGACGGGATTACCGACACGTACAGGGCAGGAGGATTTGGATCTCGTGCTTCATGCAGGTCATGGTGAGTTTATGCGAGCAGTTTTTGCACCAGGTACGGCGATTGAAGCATATGATATCACAGCACATGCGATGTATGTAGCGGATAAATATCAAATTCCAACTTTTGTACTCACAGATCAATATTTTGTTGATGCGCTTTTTACTGCAGATAAAGAAGAATTTTTGGCGCATGATATAAATAAAAGTATTATAGAATCAGATCGGCAATACAAACGATATGCACTTACGGAAAATGGCATTAGTCCACGAAGTGTGCCTGGATATGGTGATGGTTTAGTATGTGTAGATAGCGATGAGCATGATGAGAATGGTCATATTACAGAAGATATGGATGGACTGCGCAAACAGATGACAGATAAACGTTTATTCAAGAGACGGGAATTATTGGAAGAGACTGCAATTGAGCCAGAAATCATTGGAAAAAAATCAGCAAAAACAATGGTTGTGTGTTGGGGATCAAATCGTAATGTTTTGGTAGAATCTATAGAAAATCTCAATAACTCTGAAATCAGTGTTATACATTTTGCACAACTTTTTCCGTTCAATAAGTCAGTAAAAAAGACCTTAGGCAAGGCAGAGAAGGTGATTGTTGTAGAAAATAATGCAATAGGACAATTTGCAAATTTATTAGAAAAAGAATGTGGGGTCACAGTTAATAGGAGAATTCTTAAATGGAATGGTGAACCATTTAGTGTTGAGGAACTCACAAATGAAATTAAAAAAATAGCAAAATAAAACTATGATTACAGCAGCTAGACAAAAACAAAATTTTGATATGCCAAAGTCAATTGATAATCAATGGTGTCCAGGGTGTGGAAATTTCCCTATATTACAGACAGTAAAAAAAGTTTTGCAAGAAAAAGATATTGCACCAAAAGACATTACTTTTGTATCAGGAATTGGTCAGGCAGCAAAATTACCACAATATATTCGATGTAATTATTTTAATGGTCTTCATGGTCGAGCATTGCCAGTAGCGACAGGGATCAAAGCGGCAAATCCACAGCAAACAGTAATTGTGACGAGTGGTGATGGTGATGTGTATGGAGAAGGGGGCAATCATTTAATTCATACCATTCGGCGCAATCCAGATATCACAGTAATCGTGCACAACAACATGATTTATGGTTTAACAAAAGGACAAGCATCACCGACGTCAGAAATCGGTCTTATTACGCCTGTACAACCACAAGGAGTGTATGATGAACCGATTAATCCTCTTGCATTAGCAATATCGCTTGATGCGCCGTTTGTTGCACGTGCAAATGCAGGTGATGTGCATGAGATGCAAGATATTATTGCACAAGCTATTGATCATAAGGGGTTTTCTCTCGTGGATATTTTTCAACCTTGTGTTGTTTTTAATAAGGTGAATACATATCAATGGTTTAAAGAAAAAACATATTATTTGGAAAATCATGATCCGACAGATAAAATTTCGGCATTCACACGATCAATCGAAGAAGAATTTTTTGGACTTGGTGTGTTTTATAAAAATGATAAGAGAAAAGTATTTGAAGAATCAGTTGGAGTTTATGGGGTGGATAAACGACCATTACATAGGCGTGGAATCAATTGTTCAATTCGCAGTGCACTTTTAGCTTCACAAAAATAAATTTTGATTTTTCGATTTTTGTAAGATATTTTTTAAAAATCAACAATAATATTGTTGATTTTTTTATTTTTTATGATTTATGCGATATAATAATGATGTGATAGATAATTTTTTTCTAATTTTATGAATAGACAAAAAAAACGCATAACAATTATTACGGTTTTTGCGATAATGTTTTTAGTTTTTATTTCTCTTGTTTTTTCCATAATTATTTCAGATCCAACATGTAGCGATGGAAAACAAAATCAGGGTGAAGAAGGGATTGATTGTGGGGGACCTTGTGCTACATGTGAGGTAGAATTAACAGGAAAGAATTTGATTGTAAAAGATTCTCATGTGATTTATGGGGGTGAAATGAAATATGATGTAGTAGCAAGTTTACATAATCCAAATGCACTTTTTGGTGGTGAAAAAGTATTTTATACTATTGAGATTATTGGCAGTGGCGGTGATGTGTTGGATACACGTAGTGGTGAGACTTTTATTTTGCCAAATGAAAATAAATATCTTGTGGAAATAGGTTTGGAAACAGCAGCACAACCAGTAAAGGTGGAAACAACGATTGAGAGAGTTGATTGGGTGAAATTTACAAATTTTGAAAGCCCTCAAATTCTTGTAAAAAATCAAAAAGTTGGACTTGTTGAGAGAGGCTCTGATTATGCACAGGCATTTGGCATTGTTTCAAATGAGAGTTCATTTGACTTTCATAATGTCGGGATTAATGTAATCATTTTTGATGAGCGTGGCGTTCCGATTGCGGCAAATAAAACTGTACAACGAACACTTGATGCAGATACACAAAGAGAATTTGTTCTTAATTGGCCGCATGAATTTCCAGGAACTATCAAAAATTCTGAAATGCAAGCAGAAACAAATGTATTTGATTCATCGAACTTTATGAAGAAATATTTACCTGGAGGACGTTATCAGGAACTTGGTTCAGAAAATGAATGAGAAATATTTTACACAAATGTTCTTTTTATATAATAGACCCTTGTATTTCTCAGGGTCTTTTTTGACTTTGTGGTATTTATTGGTAAAATTTTTTTATGATACAGAAATTTTTTAGTTTTGATTTTATTACTTTTTTTACCATTGTTCTTTTATTAGGGTTTGGTATTGTTGCGATTGGAAGTATTTTTCTTTATGGAGATGGGGGAAATGAGGTGTTTACGCGACATGTAACGTATACTGTAGTGGGAGTTATTGCTTTTTTATTTTTTTCTTTGATGAATTACACGATATTTCGTTCATATAGTACATATCTTTATTTCTTTTCGATAGCACTTCTTATTGTTACGCTTTTTTTTGGTACGACATTACGTGGTACATCTGGTTGGTTAGATTTGGGACTGGTTTCTTTTCAGCCAGTTGAAATTGTCAAAATTTTTATGATTATTTTTTTAGCACATTTTATTTCAGAAAAGCGTGGAGAGCTAGGAGAACTTGCATCAATTTTCATTTCATTTATATTGGTGAGTATTGTTAGTTTTCTTATTCTTTTACAACCAGATTTTGGATCAGCAATTGTACTTTATGGTATATGGTTTTGCATGATTTTTGTCTCTGGAATTAGGAAACGATATCTTCTTTCTTTTATTATTGTTGGTGTGGTTGTTTCTGTTATTGCGTGGAGTCTTTTTGCACCGTATCAACGAGCACGTATTATTAATTTTTTGCATCCAGAATTAGATCCACAAGGCACAGGATATAATGTGCTTCAGTCGATTATTGCTGTAGGTAATGGAGGCATGTTTGGTCAAGGATTTGGACATGGTTCACAATCTCAATTAGATTTTTTACCAGAAAAACATACAGATTTTATATTTGCGACAATTGCAGAGTCAACAGGTTTTTTTGGTTCTTTAATATTACTTGTGTTGTTTAGTATTCTTTTTTCACGATTTTATTTTATCGCAAGTCAATCACGTGATGCTTTTGGATATTTTCTTTCTGTTGGTGTGATGGCATTTTTCCTTATTCATGTTTTGATTAATGTGGGTATGAATATTGGTGTGATGCCAGTAACGGGTATTCCTTTACCACTTGTAAGTTATGGCGGAAGCTCGCTGGTAAGTTTTCTCATTGGATGCGGACTGGTTATGAGTGTTTACCTCAGACGTGAAGTAACGATGAAAAACTATATTGAATCATACTAATATTGTATTATGTGATAATACGAAAAAATGATATGAAAAAAGAGCACTTATGAAGATTTCATAAGTGCTCTGTAGTGATTTATGATGACCAACTGCCGAAAAATTCTATCGAAGTGGCAGTACAGGTGACATGTGCTTGTGGGAAAAGGGATTTCACAACTTTTCCCACAGCTTGCATTAATTTCATGCGGGCTGGGTGTGAACAAGTGCATCCAGTAATTTCTACAAGTATCTCTGTGCCCAATCCATAACGCATTTTATCTTCAGGAAAGAGATTGAGCATGTCATTTTCTGAAGACACTCTAGTCTCTGGGACACTCGTAACGGCGCATACGATTGCGTTATGCAATTCTTGCAACTGTTCTTCTGTGAGATCTGCTGGTAAACACCATGTTTTTACGGTAAGCATATAGCTACCTCCTATCGTTTAACAAATGCGGTTTCTATCTCTGCAAATACAATATGCACTAAATGTGAGATATCTTGCATCTCATAACTTTGTGTGTAGTTTATGATGCTAGTAGAAACTGCGTTTACTATCTGTTCTCTGTTACGTATTCTATCTTCATATGGATGCATGAAGACATTGACAGTGATATCAGGAACATTTAAATCATGTGCGGAGACCTTTGATGTGAAAATTTTTCCGGCATCTTTTTTTACATTCATTGTGGTACACACAATGTTGTGCACAACTTTTACTAAAAATGTTAAATTTTTTTCACCTATTTTCTCTTCATTGTAATACAGTTGAATGAGTGGCATGTTTCCTCCATGTGAATTGTTAAAATAACATAAACTATCGTGTCACGTAGCGTTTTTGATGACGCATATATAGACTGGTGATTGTAGCATTGGTTGTGTTTTTTGTCCAGAGAAGGTAGGGAGATTGTGTAGACATTGTAGTATTTTGAATTTTCGCTTGATTTTTTTCACTTTTTATACTAGTATACATTTTATGGACTTTTCACGAGAACATGACCGTGTAATCCCTCAAAAATGTCCGGTGTGTGGTGCACAGCGTGAGAATTTGTCGTATGTGCCACTTGGATATGATGAGGAACGAACGATTGTGCATATATCTTGCAAAAAATGTGCAGGAGCAGCGATGATCTTTGTATCACAAAATGATGCAGGTCTTATGACTGTGGGTGTTTTAACGGACACAACACCGATTGAAGCAAAACAATTTTTTGATTTAAATATCATTTCTGATAATGATGTGATTGCTGTACATGACTATCTGAGTAATTATGATGGCTATGCAAGTGAAATGTTCTAAACATGTACATGTTTACATTTAGTTTGTATTTTTCTTCTTTTTTAAGTTGGACTTTGTCATGAAATGCATCAAAATGTACATGTTTATATTCTATAATTGATTTTAATAATATTTTTATGATGAATCTGGAAAAAATCGTACTAAGTGCGAAAAAACGTGAAGAAACTGGTAAAAAAATGCGCGCAGCAACACAAAAAAATATTCCAGCTGTTATTTATGGAAGAGATTTTGATTCGCAGAACTTATGGATTGATTCCGTTGCGTTTGCAAAAGTTTTTGCACAAGCTGGAACAAATACGGTTATATCTCTTTCTATAGAAGGTGAAAAAAAAGAATTGAATGTATTGATTTATGAGTATCAGGTTGATGCAATTACTAATGATTTTACACATGTCGATTTATATCTTGTTGATATGAAACAAGAAGTGGAAGCAGAAATTCCATTAAATTTTGTGGGTGTTTCTGCTGCTGTAAAGGAGCTTGGTGGTACGCTTGTGAAAAGTTATGATGCTGTTTTGGTAAAGTCTCTTCCTGGGGATCTTCCACAGGAGATTGAAGTGGATCTCACAAAATTAGCGACATTTGAAGATAATATCACTGTTGCAGATATTTCTGTAGGAGATGAAGTAGAATTGATGGTTGAGATGGATGCAGTTATTGCTTCTGTGATAGAGCCGCGATCAGAAGAGGAAATTGCAGCACTTGATGATGATGTGGATGCAGACGTGTCAAAAATTGAGGGTGTAGCTGATAAAGAGGATGAAGAAGAAGAAAATGAAGAAAAGAAAGAATAGTTTGAAAATGTGAATATGTACTTTAAAAAAGCCGATTTTATGTCGGTTTTTTTTGATGTGCTTTTATGGTACAATTGTTATGTTATGAAAATGAAAAAAGTTTTACAAGCAATTTTTCCTGCTTTTCTCATAATGATATTTGTGAGCATGAGTTTTGTATATCAAAATTTTGCTTTTGCTAATTGTAACGATGATTTGACCGAAGAAGAAAAAAAGAAATGTGAAGAAAAAGAAGAAAAATACGAAGAAAAAAAAGAAAAATATGAGAAAAAGATTGAGAAAAAAGAAAAAGAAAAGGCGGCTCTTCAAGGAAATTTAAATGTAGTAAAAAAGAATCTTGGCGCAACAAAGCGCACAATTGATGATGTAATCAAAGATATCGAAGAAAAAGAAAAGGACATCGAAAGGCATAATGCACAGATTTCATCGCTAGAAGATCAAACTTTGCTTTATAAAAAATCTCTTTCAGAGGCAATGAGAAAATTTTATTTTGCGCAAAATAATCGCTCAATCTCCTCAGTTTTAGAGGATGAGGGATCTGTACGTTTTCTTGATACAACGGATAGCTTAGATCATTTACGTAAACAGATTATAGTTACGGTAAATCAAGTGTTAAATGCAAAGGAACTGCAGGAACAAAAAAAGTTAGAGTTAGAGAATTTGAAAAAAGAAAAAGAAAAACTTCTTGCAGAGCATAAAAAAACAGAATCAGATTTACTAGCACAATCAGTTGCTGTTCAAACAGAAATTATCAAAGTTGATATGTCAGTAGCTGAACTTAATGCAAAATTGTCGGCAGTAGAGGGAAAGCTTTCTGCTTTGTTGGGCGAGAGTTTTGATACAGATGATATAGTGGATGCAGCAAAATTTGCAAGTAAAAAAACAGGAGTACGAAAAAGTTTTATACTAGGTATGCTTGTAGTGGAAACCAATTTAGGTCGCTATACAGGAGGTTGCACATATAAAGAGAGTAAGATGGGGGATGCAAATAAAAAGATTTTTAAGCGAATTTGCAAGGATCTTGATTATAATTATAAAAAGAAAAAGGTGTCATGTCCGTTGAGTTATGGAATTGGTGGTGCAATGGGTGTTGCGCAGTTCATGCCAACAACATGGACTGGATATGAATCAAAGATTGAAAAATATACGGGACATTCACCAGCTGATCCATGGAGTCTTACAGATGGTGTAATGGCGATGGCAATTAAATTAAAAAATGATGGTGCAGGTAAAAAGAGTGGTGAATTTGATGCTGCGCGACGATATTATTGTGGTGGAAATATTGGACGTCGTGTATGCGTTGATTATGGAAAAAAAGTTCTGTATTGGGCAGAAAATTATAAAGCTCGGTTGTAAATTTTTTACTTTTTGATAATTTGGTATATTAATTTTAATATAAGTAAAGAAATAAAAAATAGATAAATTCATTGGTATCTTTTTTTATACGCTTATTACCATTGTAAGAGGGACATTTTTCTGATTCATACGTTTGAATGCAAAAAAACTATTTTTAATTACTAGAACATTTCTATTGATTATAAATTTAATCACTACTATACTACGTAGTATAGTAGTGATAATTTTTTTATATTTTAAAAATTATGGCAAGATTACAATTAAAAGATTTAACTGAAAAAGAACGGAAACAGATGGTAGGAGAATTTTTTGATGCAATTTCTGATTTAAAAAGAAAAGACGATGTCACAACCTTTTTAGTTGATTTGCTTTCTTCAAGTGAATTGCTCATGGTATCACGACGTGTACAAATTGCAAAAATGCTTTTAAAAGAAAAAAGTTATAGAGAAATTAGTCAAAAGTTGCATGTTAGCGAAACGACAATTTCTGCAGTTGCTCGACGTGTATTTGATGATGATGCATGTTTAAAAAAATATTTTAAAGATAATACCAAAAAGAAAAATAAACAATATTCTAAAAAGTACTACAGAAATATTTTTGATAGATATGGACAATTACAGGCAATAAAAGATCTATTTGACATGTAACACTATCATACTACGTAGTATGATAGTGTTGGAAATGTAAAAGGGCTGATAAATTTTTTACTAGCCCTTTTTATTTTTATGGAAAATGATTATGTCAAATCCCAAAAACTTGTATTTTTGGGTATTTTCTGAATATGTAGCTTTGTTGTGTTGCTTGTTCTTTTGTGGTAAATACAAACACTTCTTCAAATCCTACTTCATAAGATTTTACTAAATCATTTCCATCAATGGGACATAGAACTGATCCTGCATAGAGAATGGGCGCTTTTACAACAATACCTTTTCCGACAAAAGCATCTTGAAGAATTTTTTCTTCATGCTCTAAAATATTGCGTATAATCATGCGTTCATTTAATGTTGTATTTATTCTGCGACCAAGTTCGTCAAATTGTATTTCAAAGCCAGCTGCTTCGAGTGTAAAGTTAATTTTTTTTTTACTGTCGCAGATTACTACGACATAATTTGTTTTTGCTTTTTTTATGACAAATTCACGAAACTCTTTTTGTTCAGTAACATCATCAGAACCTTTAATAAGAACATTTGGCACATCTCTCATTTTATAGTCTCCATAGTTGATTTTTAAGCCGAAATTAAGTTTATCAAATAATATATAAAAGTCAATATTTATTTTATATAATATGTAATATACAGTTATAATGTTATAGAATATTAATTAAAAATATATTATAAAAACTATGATTGATTCACATGCACATATACACGATACAAAATTTGATGATGATAGGGAGGATGTAGTGAAACGTGCAAAAGAAAATGGTGTGTCTCATATTATTACGATTGGGACAAATTATCATACATCACAGGAGGCAATTGCACTTGCACAGGAATATGACATGATTTATGCAACAGTGGGATTACATCCACTGCATTTATTTGAAACGACAGATTGTGCCAAAGAAGAGGAATATGTAGAAGAATTTGATTATGATACATATGTAACACTAGCAAAAAGTAAATGTGTTGTAGCAATTGGTGAAGTGGGTTTGGATTATCATCATTTTTCTGACGAGGATGATATTGAGGCGATTAAAGCAAAACAAGTGGAAATATTGAAACAGTTTATTCATGTGTGTAATGAAGTGGATAAACCAATTGTGATTCATTGTTGGGATGGATATGCGGAAATTTTAGAAATATTGACGGAATTTCCTGTAAATCAAAAAGGTGTAATTCATAGTTATATTGGAAGTTGGAAAAATGCACAAAAATTTATAGCATTAGGATATAAAATTGGTCTTAATGGAATTGTGACGTATGGAGAATCATATGAAAAGTTGATACGTAATATTAATTTGGGAGATGTGTTGATTGAAACAGATGCACCATACCTACCACCACGTCCTTTACCACGTGAGAATCGGTGTGAGCCGCGAGATGTGTGGTTTGTAGCAGATAAAATTGCACAAATAAAAGAAATTGCTGTGGAACAAGTAATTGAAAGTACTGCAGAAAATACAAAAAAACTTTTTGGAATATGAAAAAATATACATAAATAAAAAACATACTATATATAGTATATTTTTATATTTTTTAAATACAAGTAGTGGCATTGACTCAATGTGAGACAGTGCTACAATTAACTATCTGAATTATAATTATTAAATAAATTATTATGAAAAAATATGAGGATGATGTAATGTGTCTTGATGCATGTTTCAATAATCAGCCAGTAATTGGCGAGAAAGTAATTGATCGTGAATTTGAAGTGTATCACAAAAACAAGTTTACAAAGACGAAGCTTTCAAAATTATATAAGGACAAGTGGGTTGTGTTATTTTTCTATCCAGCTGATTTTACATTTGTTTGTCCAACGGAGTTGGAAGATTTAGCAGAAGCATATGCAAAACTCAAAAAGATGGGTGTAGAGGTGGTGAGTGTGTCTACTGATACAGTTTTTACACACAAAGCATGGCAAGATGCTTCTGAAACAATTGCAAAAGTGAAATTTCCAATGGCAGCAGATCCTACGGGGCAATTATGTCGTGATTTTGGTGTGTATATTCAAGAAGAAGGTCTTGCACTTCGTGGTACATTTATCATCAATTCTAAAGGTGAGTTGAAAGCAATGGAAGTACATGATAATAACATAGGACGTGATGCTGATGAATTGATCCGCAAAATTCAGGCAGCGCAATTTGTGGAGACTAATAAAGGTCAGGTATGTCCTGCAAAATGGAAGCCAGGTAATAAAACATTAAAACCAGGCATTAAACTTGTGGGTAAAATATAGTTTTATTTTTTAGTGTATAAATAGGGGACATCTGTTGAGAAATTATCACAGTTGTCTCTTCTTTTGAACTAACTAAATATATAAAATTATGACATTAAAAAAAATCAAAAAAAGAAATAATGATATTGTCGATTTTGATCGAAAAAGAATTGAAATTGCAATCAAAAGAGCGTGTGATGAGGTGAAAGAGCGCGAAAAAGATTTTATTGTAACTCTTACGGATGATATTATTCAAGAGTTAGAGCATGTATATGATGATGAGTGTAATGAAATAGTAACAGTGGAAGATGTGCAAGATGTTGTAGAACGTCATCTTGTATGGGCAAACAAATATGAAGTAGTAAAAGCATATATACTTTATAGAGCAGAACACAATGAAGAACGTGCAAAAAAAGAAGAAGATTTAAAAGAACAATTTGAACAAAAAACGCTGAAAGTGATTAAAGATGATGGAAAGCGTGAAAATTTTGATATTCGTAAAATTCAAAAAGTTTTAGATCGTGCAACCATAGGCTATAAACGTCAGTGTAAATTTAAAGAATTTCTTAATGTATTCAAAAAAAATATTGTTGAAGATGTGAAGACATCTGATATCAACAAGTTGATTGTGAAAACATGTGTTGATCTTGTGAGTGTAGAAAATACATACTGGCAACATGTGGCAGCACGTGTGTTTGTAAGTAATTTGTACAAACAAGCAACACGTAATCGTGAGATGAAAATGGATGAACTATATACGCCACAAGCATATAAAAATCTTTTTGATACATATATCAAAGAAGGTCTGTATTATAAAGATTTTTATAAATATTATTCTGAAGATGATATTCTCAAAGCCGGAAAATTACTTTCTGAGACAACAGATAAATCATATGAATACACAACAGTGCTTTCATTGGAAAAACGATATTTGCTCAATCCAAATGGTATTGTGCGTGAGTTGCCACAGGAAATGTATATGTCTGTTGCACTTTTTCTTGCGATTCCAGAAACTGATGAAAATCGTTTGAAATTTGCATGTGAAATTTATAAACATTGCAGTGAACAACGGATATCATTACCAACGCCGACATTGCTTAATGCACGTACAAATTATAATCAGCTGTCTAGTTGTTTTAAAATGAATGTAGATGATGATTTACGTGCGATTTATCATAGCTTTGAAAACATGGCACAAATATCGAAATTTGGTGGTGGTGTTGGTGTGTATTGGGGAAATATTCGTGCACGTGGAGGATCAATTCGTGGCGTGCATGGAGCATCAGGTGGTGTAAATCCCTGGATTAAAATTGTGAATGATACAGCTGTTGCGGTTAATCAGCTTGGATCTCGTCTTGGTGCAATTTCTGTGACGCTTGATGTGTGGCATTATGATATTTATGATTTTTTGGATTTGCAGACAGAAACTGGAGACATTCGTGCAAAGGCGTTTGATGTTTTTCCAGCGATTTCTGTGCCAGATATTTTTATGCGACGTGTACAAGAAAATGGTGAGTGGTCTATTTTTGATCCGCATGAAATTAATGAGAAGTATGGAAAAAAATTACAAAATTTTTTTGGTGAAGAATTTGATGCTTTTTATGAAAAATTGGAAAAGGATGATGATTTGAGATTGAAACGTGTAATATCAGCACGTGATTTGTTCAAGAAGTTTATGAGAACAGCTGTTGAAACAGGTATGCCGTATGTTTTTTTTCGTGATACAGTTAATGCACTTAATCCAAACAAACATGTTGGAAATGTGTATAGTACGCAATTATGTACAGAAATTTGTCAAAACACATCACCCACAACATTTGTAGAAGAAAAATTAGAAGATGGAAAAATTACGATTACGTATGATGCAGGTGATGTCGTGGTGTGTAATCTTGCGTCAATTAATGTGGCAAAGGTGTGGGAAGAAGATGTGATTGCAAAAGTTATACCGACAGTGATGCGTATTTTGGACAATGTGATTACACTTAATTATTATCCGATTAAAGAAGCAGAACGTACAGCAATGCGTTATAGGAGCGTGGGATTGGGATATCTAGGGCTAGCAGAATATCTCGCAACACGCAAAATTGCATATGAATCAGAGGCTGCAAGAAATGAAGTGGATCGACTTTTTGAGATGTATACATATCATACTTATCGCGCATCTGCTGATTTGGCGATAGAAAGGGAACCATATCAACTGTGGGAAGGAAGCGAATACAGTAAAGGTATTTTACTTGGTCGCAAACAAGCATGGTTTACAAAAAACTCTCATCGTGGAGACGCATGGAAAAAATTGTTTGCTGATATAAAAAAAACAGGTGTGCGATTTGGGTATCATACAGCACCTGCACCAAACACATCAACTGCTGGCGTTGTGGGAACTACTGCGGCACTTTTGCCAATATATAAGCGGTATTTTGTGGAGACAAATCTTTCTGCTCCGACAGTGCGTGTTGCACCAGGATTAAATAAGGAAAATTATTGGTTTTACAAAGAATATGTTTCAATGGATATGAATGATGTGATTGCGATGATGAGTGTTATCTATAAATGGGTTGATCAATCAATTAGTTTCGAATGGATGATTGATCCAGCACGTGTCAGTCCACAGCAACTGTATGGATATTATATGAGTGCGTGGGAGAAAAAGATAAAAACAGTGTATTATGTACGCAGTCTCTCCGGGGAAGTGCAACAAAGCAAAAATGTTTGTGTTAGTTGTAGTGGGTGATGTTATAAATTATTTTATAAAAATATATGTCAAAAATGCAAAAAAATGTGATTTTTAATCCAAAAGGCAATGATGATGTTGCAAAGCGTAAAATTATTAAGGGAGCAACAACAGGGCTTTTTCAATTGAATGCGACAAAATATCAATGGGCAACATCGTTGTATCAAGTGATGATTGGAAATTTTTGGGTGCCAGAAAAAGTATCTGGACTTAAAGATGATGCACGGATGTTTTCTACACAACTTACGAAAGAAGAACAACGTGCATACAAAGGCATATTATCTTTTTTGATTTTTCTTGATTCTGTGCAAACAGTAAATTTACCAAATTTTTCTGAATACATTACATCACCAGAGGTTAATCTTATTTTATCAATTCAAGCATATCAAGAAGCAATTCACTCACAATCATATGCAACAATTCTTGAAACGGTTGTGGATAGTAAAGAACGTGATGAGATTTATTATTTTTGGCGTGATGATAAGATTCTTTTAGAACGCAATAAATATATTGGAGCATTTTATCAAGATTTTATTGATGATCCGTCAGATAAAAATTTCTTTCGTGGCATTGTGGCAAATTATATTTTGGAATCAATCTATTTTTATAATGGATTTGCATTTTTTGATACACTTGTGGATCAGACAAAGATGCTTGCAACTGGGCGAATGATTTCATATATTCGCCGTGATGAATTAACACATGTGACGATGTTCGCACACATTATCAAAGAAGTGCGAGAAGAATTTCCAGATATTTATGATGAAAAGGTGATTATTGAGATGGTTAAGGAAGCGGTGAATCAGGAAATTGAATGGGGTAAGCATATTCTAGGTAATAAAATTCCAGGAATGAATGCTGGTACTACTGTGACATATACGCAGTGGTTAGCAAATCAGCGACTTGAGCTTCTTGGCATGGCGCCAATTTACGAAGGTGTGGTAGAAAATCCATATAAACATCTAGAAAGATTACAAGATACAAATAGTGATAAGGGTAATTTCTTTGAATCAACTGTAGTAAATTATACACAGTCAAGTAGCATGAAAGGTAATTGGGATTTCTAAGAACTTGTTCGCTATCTCCATACCTGATTATACTTTCACTTCAAAAACAGGCTTTATCCGCAGAATAGAAGCCTTACCATAGTAATGTTGATGATCTTCATTTTGGTAGAATAATAGGGTGGTTTTTTGAAATTGTGCTGGAGAGAGGACTTGAACCTCCACAGGATTACTCCCACTAGGGCCTAAACCTAGCGCGTCTACCAATTCCGCCACTCCAGCAATATGTATCAACAGAAATAAGAATAACATTTTTTTGTGTTTTGTCCAGTTGATTATAGCGGATAATATAAAACAAATGACACAAATCAAAAGTATTACGAGAATTATTACATAAAGGAAAAGATTTTAAATATATTCATTTTATCAATTTTTCACTATATACACAAGACAAAAACTCACAAGAACATATATGGAAATAGGGAAAAGAAAAAATTGCAAATACATATTTTGAAAGTTTTAATGATTTAAACACATATTTAAAAAGATTATGAATAAACAAATATGTGCATATGATATTTAAGGAGATTTGTTTTGTGGGGCTATAGTTGTCATCAGAAATCTGGAGATTGTACACTTAGGGATATATAAAGTAAAAAAACTCATCAATTATAAAAGTGATTAGTACGGTTTTTTGTAATTTCATTTTTTTATTTTTGAAAAAATTGACTTTTTCATTTTTTTGTGCTATACTTATAATGTAGTTGAATTGTTGACTACAGACAAAATCGGGTGAGTTTTAGGACTCAAATCGATTTTTTGTTTTTATAGGACTTACACGTTTGGTGAATTTTTTTATAAAGTGTTTTTTTATTTACACTTGTATCTAAGTTCTTTCAAATGTGTAAGTTCTCGTTCTTTTGACAATTGTATATAAAAAAAGAAAATTAATCAGAAAAATCTGATGATTTCATATGAGATGCGAAGATCTTCGTATCTAATCGTCGATAAAAAATGCAAAGTATATTTTTCGGCGTAAAAATTTTTCTAAGCCATGAGCATAAAAACTTTTATGAACATGGCTTTTAATTTTGATAGCATACATAAATATACATATAGCATGTTTATAAAAAAATGTTTTTTCTTGAAAAAAATGGTTTTTTACCATATACTAACAAAGGCTAATGGAGGTTAAATATCATATAATTTATGGAATATTTTAAGATACGTGGTGGTAAAAAACTTACTGGATCAATTGTGGTTAATGGGTCAAAAAATGCAACAGTAGCTGTTCTTGCGGCATCTGTGATGAATCAAGGAAAAACTATTGTGAAAAATGTTCCACAGATTGAAGAAGTAAATCGATGGATCGAAGTGCTGGAGAGTATTGGTATGGATATTACGAGAGAGGAAGACACGTTGATATTAATTGCACCAAAGAAATTCACTCTTGAAAAAATTAATAAAAAAGCAGCAAAAAAAACACGGAGTGCAATTATGCTTATTAGTGCACTTGCAGGAAGACATAAAAAGTATTTTATCCCACAGGCAGGTGGGTGTAAATTGGGTGCGCGTACAATCAAACCACATCTTTTTGCATTGGAAAAATATGGGATCGATATTACACCAAAAAAAGATGGTTTTGAAATTGAGATTGATAATTTACAACCTGTAAAAAATAACGTGCTTTATGAGTCTGGGGATACTGTTACAGAAACAGCAATTATGGCAGCAGCGCAGATTCCTGGTAAAACAACGATAAAGATGGCTACAGCAAATTATATGGTTCAGGATCTTTGTTTTTATCTTGAAGGTCTTGGTGTAAAAATTAAAGGTATTGGTACAACAACACTAGAAGTGTATGGAAAGAAAAAACTCAAAAAAAATATTGAACATACGATTAGCGAAGATCCAATTGAGGCGATGTTTTTTGTCTCTCTTGCAATTACAACAAAAAGTGAATTAATAATAAAAAGATGTCCGATTGATTTTTTGGAATTAGAGCTTCTTAAACTTGAGAAGATGGGACAAAAATATGAAATTCTGCGTTCATATAAATCACAAAACAAAAAAACACGATTAGTAGATATCAAAATGATACCATCAAAACTTATGGCATTAGAAGATAAAATCCATGCACTGCCATTTCCAGGATTAAATATGGATAATTTACCATTTTTTGTGCCAATTGCTATGATGGCAAAAGGAACAACATTAATTCACGATTGGGTTTTTGAAAATCGTGCGGTGTATTTTACAGAGTTAAATCGACTTGGTGGAAATGTTGCGTTGATTGATTCACATCGTATTGAGGTAACAGGTCCATCACAGTTAAAAAACGCTGATCTTACATCACCGCCAGCACTTAGGCCAGCAGCAATTATGCTTGTGGGTATGCTTGGTGCAAAAGGTGAATCAATTTTGCGTGATGTATATTCAATTAATCGTGGATATGAAAATTTAGAAAATAGACTCAGAAGTATTGGAGCTGATATAGAACTTGTTAAAGAATAAAATAATATGAGTGTCAAACAAGTAGGAAAAGATTATATTGGTGTAGGATGTGGTGCTTTGATTGTAAATGAAAAAAATGAAGTTTTATTAACACGACGATCAGGAAAAGCTCGTAATGAAGTTGGTTATTGGTCAAAGCCTGGAGGTACAGTTGAATATGGTGAAAAAATTATAGATGCTACTGTGCGAGAAATAAAAGAAGAATTAAATATTGATATTGAAATTATCGGATATTTACCACATGTTGATCATATTTTAGAGGAGGAGGGACAGCACTGGGTGGCATTTAATGTGATTGCAAAAATTGTCGGTGGTTATATCAAAAATATGGAGCCGGATAAATGTGATGCTGTTGAATGGTTTCCAATTAATGCATTGCCAGAGAAAATTACACAAACGACACAAGGTCCAGTGGACTTTTATCGTGCAGGGAATTTTATAAAATTATAACTTTTTTTATGGAAAAATATTATCAGGCAATTCAAGAATTTCATAATAAAAATCAGATGAAAGGCACAAATAATGAAGATATGATGTTTCGGTTAAATTTGATGATTGAAGAGTTGGGTGAATTATCACAGGCAATTACAAAAGGAAAAGATCGTAAAAATATTATCGAAGAAAATATTGATCTTTTAAATTTGGTTCTGGGAAATTTTATTAGTATGGGTGTTTCTGTAGATGAAGTAGATACAGCATTTTGGCAAAAATATCAAAAAATTATGGACAGAAAGAAAAAAAAGTTGAATAATGGACATTATAGAGTATCAGAATTTAAGTAATTTTTGCAAAACCCTAAATGGCAATGATTGTGCGAAAAATTGGAATAGACCTTGGAACCGCAAATACTCTAGTGTTTGTTCCAAAAAAAGGCGTGGTAGTAGATGAACCATCAGTAGTTGCTGTGTCGATGATTGAAAATAAAGTACTGGCTGTGGGAAATGAAGCAAAAGAAATGCTTGGGCGAACGCCTGATACAATTACAGCATATCGACCACTTCGGGATGGTGTGATTGCAGATTATCGTGTGACGGAGGCAATGCTTAAATATTTTATCAAAAAAGTAACAGGACGATTTTTTCTCGTGCGTCCAGAAGTGATGATTTCGATTCCTGCCGGCATCACATCAACGGAGCGTCGTGCTGTGGTAGATGCAGCAGAAAAAGCTGGTGCAAAACGAGCATATGTTGTTAAAGAGCCAATACTTGCAATGATCGGTGCTGGGATTAAGATTCATTCTGCACAAGGAAATATGATTATTAATATTGGTGGTGGTACAAGTGAGATTGCTGTAATATCACTTGGTGGTGTAGTAGCATCGACGAGTGCACGTGTAGGCGGAAATAAATTTGATCAGGCAATTGCGGATTATATCAAGAGAAAATATTCACTAGCAATTGGAGAACAGATGGCGGAGGATATTAAAAAGACTATCGGCAGTGCAATTGTACAAGTAAAAGAGGAAAATATGGACATTCGTGGACGTGACCTTATGGGTGGATTGCCAAAAACGATTACGATTTCGTCAAATGAAGTGACAGAAGCATTACAAGACGAGCTTCGAGAAGTGATTAATGCAGTGAAAAAGGTTTTACAAGAAACACCACCAGAACTTTCTGCAGACATCATGGATAAGGGTACGGTACTTTCTGGTGGAGGAGCACTTCTTCGAAATCTCGATCAACTAATTACAAAAACAATTGGTGTGCCATGTTATGTAGCAGATGATCCACTACGGTGTGTGGTGCGAGGAACAGGGAAGGTTCTTGATAATTTGGATATTTACAAAAAAACAATTCTTGCAACAAAAAAGTAAATCTATTTTAGAAAAATAAATACATGAAAATTGCAATTGATGCATCACGTGCATTTCTCCATGAAAGAACAGGGATAGAAGAATACTCCTATCAATTAATTAAACATTTACGTAGTCCACTTGAAAAAGATCATGTGATACTTTTTTTACGTTATGGAACAAAAGAGAATATTGATTTTGAATTACCAAAAAACTGGCAAGTAAAAGAGTTATGGTCGCCACGGTTATGGACTTATGTACGTTTTTCATGGTCACTTTTATTTCGACAACCAAAAAAGCTTCTTGTGCCAGGTCATATTGTACCGCCAATTCATCCAAAGAGCACAACAGTTGTGATTCATGGATTGGAGTTTGAGATTCATCCAGAGGCGTATTCTAATTATGAAATTTCATCAATGCGCAGAGGGATTCAAAACTCATGTAAGTGGTCACGTAATATTGTGTGCGTTTCAAATAATACAAAAAAAGATTTGATGAGATTGTATGATGTGCCAAAGGATAAAATTCGCGTAGTGTATGAAGGTGTAAATCCTGCAATGCAAGAAAATAAGAGAATCACTTCTGAGACAATGGCAAAATATCAAATTGAGAAACAAGGATATATTGTATTTATTGGTCGGATAGAAGAACGAAAAAATATTTCTAATATTCTTAAATCATTTGAGATTCTGAAAAAACATTTTGCACTCGGACATAAACTTGTACTTGTCGGGAAAGGTGGGTATGGATGGGAGCGTATTTCTAAAGAAATTGAAAACCATGCATTTGCAAAAGATATTGTTGTAACAGGTTTTGTGGGAGAGGAAGAGAAATGGTCACTTTTGAGGCATGCAGCAGTATTTGTATTTCCTTCGCTTTATGAAGGATTTGGTTTACCGGTACTTGAAGCACAACAACTTGGTGTGCCAGTGGTTACATCAAATAATTCTTCTCTTAAGGAAGTTGCTAAAGATAGCGCTTTTCTTGTTGATCCAATGAATGTATCTGATATTGCACAAAAAATTAATGATTTAATTGTTAATGTGCAGGTACGACAAAACATTATTGCACGCGGGTTTAAAAATATTGAACGATTTACATGGGAACGGTGTGCACGACTTGTAGTAAAATTGATGATGCGTAGGTAGGGTATGATTTTGTGACAGAAAAAAAGAAAAAGCCGCAGAAAATGATATTTTTCTGCGGCTGTACTACTATTTACAAGGAAGCAGACGTTTATCGTCTGCAATGTAATAATTAGTAAAACCTTTTTTTTGGTCATTACAATTATCAGTGATACGATAAATAGGCCCTTCTTGCATCTTCTTATATTCCGTATGTACCATGTAGGCCCATACAAAAAAAGCAGATGAAACAATTATCGCAGCTATGCTGCAAAAAAACAGCTTGCCAAATGTGGTTAGTGTTTTTTTTGAATTGCCTTCCATTTTTCTCTCCTTTGCATTATGGAAATTATTAAATCATATGGTAAAATACCATATGATTTGTGTACAATGAATTTATGAAAATAATAACATAAAAATGGAAAAAAGTCAAATAAAGAAAAAAAAGAAAAAAGTAGCAATTGTGCATGATTTTTTATTGTATATTGGCGGAGCAGAGAAGGTACTTTATGATTTGACGCGAGTTTTTCCAGATGCGCCAGTATACACTCTTTTGCATGATAAGGAGAAGATAGGGAATTTTCTTTCTGATCGGGACATTCGAACGAGTTTTTTGCAAAAATGGCCAAAATTTTTTCGGAAAAAATACCGTTATCTATTGCCATTTTTTGGTACGGCAATTGAGAGTTTTGATTTGAGGGATTTTGATATAATTATCTCAAGTTCTGGTGCGTGGAGCAAAGGAATTGTAACACGTTTAGATACAAAACATATTGCTTATGTGCATTCACCGATGCGATATGTTTGGGATGAAAATGAACATTATTTAAAAAAGAACACTAATATAAAAAATAGATTTTGTACACGATATTTACTTTCCTATTTGCGCCTTTGGGATCATCAAGCAGCACAGCGTCCAGATGTGCTTATTGCAAATTCACAATATACACAAAAACGTATTAAAAAATATTATCGGCGAGATGCTCATGTTTTATATCCATCAGTTGAAATAAATAAAATAAAAAAAGAAAAAAAAGATCATTTTGTAATTGTTTCTCGATTATCTCGATATAAAAATGTATCACTTGCAGTGGAAGTGTGTAATAAACTGCAATTACCACTTATAGTGATTGGAGAAGGAGAAGAATTTGCATATTTACAAAAGATTGCTGGAAGTACAATTACTTTAAAGGGCTGGGTAAGTGATGAAGAAAAAATGAAAGATATTGCATCTGCACGAGCCTTGCTTTTTCCATCAGAGGATGATTTTGGTATTACGCCAATAGAAGCATTGTGTGTGGGTACGCCAGTAATCGCACTTGCACGTGGTGGTGTAAAAGAGACAGTGCAGGGTGGTGTGACCGGGGAGTTTTTTGTAGCGCCAACTGTTGAAATGATGGCAGATGCACTCAGACGTTTCTTAGAAAAAGAAGAAAAATATGATAAAAAAATCATGAAAAAAAATATTACGAAATATTCTTTCAAAAATTTTAAAAAAGAGATAGAAAATATCGTCAATCAATTTGAAAAATAATGTATGATTATTGGTCATGAAAAACAACGCGCACTATTAGATAAATTCATTAGCGGTGTAAATATACATCATAGTTTTCTTTTTGTTGGTCCAGAGAGCGTTGGAAAAAAGACGATTGCACAGAGCTTTGGGTGTAGGTTGGTAAATGAGAAAAGAAACTCTACATGGCATATATTTTCTGGTATAGATAGTGATCTTTTTATGATTGAACCAGAAATAATAGAAAAAAAGAAAAAACAAATAATAAAAGATATTTCTGTGGAGAATATTCGTGATATGCGCAAAACTTTTTCTCTTGCTCCAGATAAAAAAGCAAAATTACTTGTCATCAACGATGCGCATAGAATGACGGTGTCTGCGCAAAATGCTCTTCTTAAAACACTTGAGGAGCCGAAGGAAAAAAGTTTTATCATTTTGGTGACACATGCACCAGATGATTTGTTAGACACTGTTCGATCACGATGTTTTTTGATGCAGTTTGATCTTGTTTCAAATAATGAATTACAAAAAATGTTTCTTTCAGAAAAATACATCAATGATGCACACGGAAGACCAGGACATTTATTTCGATTGCATCATGATGCAGAATTTCGAAAAACTGTGGAGTACGCACGCACACAGTTACAAGGATTGTTTCAATCAAAATTATATGAACGCGTACAGCTAGCAGAAGAATTATCAAAAAAGGATGAACAATATATCACGATATTTTTTACTGTTTGGATTTATCGTATTTGGAAAGCTGCGCATAATACAAAAAAATATAATCTCTTGAAAGTTGCAGGTGCTATTGAAGATATGTTGCAATTGATGCGCAGAACAAATGTCAATAAACAGTTAGTTTTAGAAGAATTATTAATAAATATCGTATAAACATGTGTTGTTATGATTGCAAAAAAAACAGATAGAATTGTGCGCCGCAGAAAAAAAATACCTCCAAAAAAATTACGCAAAAAAATAGGTTGGCGTCGATGGTTTTTTATTTTTTCAGTTGTTATTTTTTCTGTATCTTTGGTATATATATTTTTTTGTTCAGAGTTGGTACGTATTTTAACTATAAAAGTGAATGGTGTGGAGAGAGTTCAGGAGGATGATATTGAACTTCTTGTACAAGATATGCTTAGCGGTATAAAATTTGCATGTGTGAAAAATGACAATTATTTTTTTATTAATAAGGATCAAATTATTGAGAAGATACTGGAAGATCAGCGCATAAAAAATGTTGTAATTACGCGTGTATTTCCTAATGAAATTTCTGTAAATATTACAGAGTATGACGTTGTACCTATATGGTGTGTAAGTAGTGTTCTTGGTTCTTGTTTTGAGTTGAATGGTGAGGGGCATACTGTGAGAAAAATTGATGTAAATTCTCAGTTAGTACAAAATAATAAACATTTTATTGTTGTTGATCATGGTCATGAATCTGTTGAGAATAATCAGCGTGTTATTTCTGCAGAATACCTTGAAAAGATTCAGATTCTTGGTGAGGAATTGATTTATGCATTTAATGTTGGTATTAAACAGCCATATATTATTGATTTTCGTGGTTCTGGAGAAGTGCGATTTGAATCAGATGAAGGGTGGTATGTTTTAGTGGATTTGAGTCATGAGTTGGATGAGGTTTTGCATGTTGCGCAATTATTTGCAAAAAAAGTGGAATTACCAAGTGTGCGTTCTGATTTAGAGTATGTTGATTTGCGATTTCCCGAAAAAATGTTCTATAAAATGCGTGATGGTGTTGAAGAGTCATTGAAGAGCGAGGAGGAAAAAGAGGAAAAAAAGAAAAAGTAAAAAACTGTGAACAACATTCACAGTTTTTTATAATTAATCTATCTTGTAAATGAGGAATGATGTGCCAACCTGGTCTATTGGTTCATAGTTTTGTGTCCATCTAAAACTATCATCATCAGCTTTTTTTGTGTTGTAAATAGATTCTTGTAAAAAGAATGTTGATAATGCATAATAACCTGGCTCAATTGGTCTCTTACTATCCCACCAAAGAATATATTTATCTGCTCCAATGCGATTGTGAATATCATCACCACCAAAATAGGTAATGCGTATTTTGTCAATTTCTGGATGTGTGTCAAGGTATTTTTTTAATCTTTTCAAATCTTGTCCCCAGTCAGCATTGGAATCTGTGACATAATGATAACCATTTTTTGGTCCACCAAATATACTATTAAAAAAAGACATGTAATATGGGTATGTGCTAATGGTTGTGATAGCAAGTAAAATAATTAATGTAATAAATGTTGTACGGACAATTTTTTTTCTTGTAGGATTTTGTAGACTCTTATAGGAATTGATAATTGTTTTTGCTGTGAGAATATACAAAAGAGGCATGATCGGAAAAAGGTGTCGAAAACCAATTGTGAGATTTCCAGTAATTGAAATGTAGCTATAAAGAATGATAAATAAAGTAAGTGTAATTTCTTGAAAATGCCTGATGATAAATACACGAAATTTTTTGAGTGATTTTTTGTATTTTTGTGTGAAAGCATCATGTATACTGCGCACACATAATCCAAAAAATAATACAATTGTAGTGATGTAAAAAAATAAATGAATAATGGTTTGTTTTGCAATAAAAACAAAAGGAAAATACCACAGTGATGCATTGGAAGAAACGGTGTGCATAAAATATGACACATTGCCGTCATCTACACGATTTAATACTTGCATAAGACCTTGTGCATACACTGCAAGTGGACGTGTTGCTTTGTATTCATTTGATAATAGTATGAAGTGTGTAAAATATACATCACGGGCATATTTTTCTGGCTGAGCTTTAATTTCTGTGATTGGTGGTAATGTGTCTTTTGGCATGTTCCAAGTAACAGGAGTGTACATTATCCAAATTGTCATGAATGCAATAAATATTGCAAAAATTCCTTTTGAGAGGTAATTCCAAAAAGTATTGATGCGATTATGATTTTTTGTAGTATATGTAATGAGAGCGTAAGTAATAAGTAAAATACTAAAAAATGGTAAAAGCATAACTGCGCTGAATTTTGTAATTTGTGCGATGCCAAGCGCAAGCCCGCCATAGAGAGCATTTTTCCATGTCGGATATTTCAAAAAATGAAGAAAAAAATAAAAAGCACAACTAATTGCAATTGCAATTCCAATATCTGTCGTGACGAAATGATTATGACCAAGTATATTTGGATCAAAAGCATATAGAATAAGTGCAAAAAGCCCCGTAATAATGCCATCTATTTTTTTACCCCAGTAAAATATAAACAATCCAAAAAGTATTGAGATGATGATAATTGGCGAACGTGCACAAAACACAATCCAATCAGTATTATTTTGTGCATGATGTAGTAAATGTTTACCAGCTTTCCATTGATCATATTCTCCGTATTCATTGGAAGTCTTCCAAAAATCTTTTGTAGTATCGAATGTTGGATGTAGTGGTATAAGAGTAAGTCCAGATAATACTTTGAGAAGTGGCGGATGTTCTGGATTGAGACGATAATCGCCTTGTGTGACATAGCTATATCCTGCAGGAATATGCGCTACTTCATCAAATGTAAGAGAGTCAGTCCATGCAAGTGAAAATGATGCAATTGTCATGAAAATTATTATGCATGTGATGATGTACTTATAATATTTTGTAATCATATATGGTTAGAATATGGAATTTAGAATGTGGAATATGGGAGATGGAATTTAGAATTTAGAATGTAGATTGTAGAATTGGTGTGATAACAAAAAAAGATGTATCTAGGTCAGTTTTTATTTCTTCAACAGCAATTTTAGTTTTGGATGCAAGATAATCTATGATTGTGTCATTGTGATAAGGGATTAGTACATAAAAATCGTGATTTGTTTGAATTTTTTTTAATTCATTTTCGTAAAGATAATGCACATTTTGTGTTTGAGTGTTTAATAATTGAATAGGTAGACGTTCCATGGGTCCTGCGATTACATATTTTTTTGTATCTTTTGGGAAATGTGCTATTTGTTTGCCTATGTCAGTCAAATCTTTGTTAAATGCTGCTGCTTGAGCGGGTTCTGTGGACCAATATATATGATATTTTACAATATTGAAAAATCCTATCCACAAAAGTAATGTGAGTGTAATTGCTGATGTTGTAATGTAAAGAGCATGAGATCGCATCTCGCTTCGTTCGATGATGAAATTGGTGCAAAAGGCTGTAAAAATATATACAACAGGCAATGTTCCAATTGAGCGGAGATTGTGCGGTAGACTCTCAATGGTCATAAATTCTGGTGAGAGAAAAGCAAAAAACCATGCAATGAGAAATCCGTGAATAATGAATTTTTTATTTTGATTATTTGAGGAAAATGTGCGATATAAATATGTAAAAAAAGATGTGATAGAAATAAAGAATCCGCTTATAAACAATATTCCAGCAAAAAATTCAAGAGTTGGGTATGGTGGGTAGCCGTGTCGCCAATTTTGATCACCATAAAAATTGTACTTCATGAGAGATAGTGATATTGTTTCAGTCAATGTTTTCATTATTGGTGTGTCTTTTTGTGAAAAAATTGACACATCACTTGTGCGTGAATTGAGAAATTCTGGATGTGTGTGAAATGTGTAAATCATCGGAGTGATACTTATACCTGCAAATAATATAAATATGATAAGATTTTTCCATATTTTTTTTAGAAAATTTTTACCATTTTGTATCAAGAAGAGTATAAGGAGAACCATGAGAAGTGCAGGTGCAATGCGAAAAGCGATATATGTATGAAATCCAAGACCAAAAATAAAACCAGCAATAGCAAAATGATGCCATTTATTCGTGCGAATTCCGCGAAAAAGAAAATAGAAAGAAAATAGAAGAATTGGTAACATTATGATTGCACGAAATGCAATGCGAGAAAAGATAATTGCCCAAAAACTTACAGCAGTAAGATAACTAGCAAAAAGTGCGATGCGTGGCTTGGAAATAAATAATTCACGAGATAAAAAGTAGACACCGATAACTGTGAGAACACCCATGGTGATTGAAGGAAGTTTTAATGTAAAGAAGCTTACATCAAAGAATTTAAAGCATAGTGCCATGAAGTTTAAATATAACCCTTCACGCCCATTATTATCAGGATAAAACCATTGATAGTTATTTTTTAATTGGGCTTCATATGCATTTGTGCCATTATTTGCTTCATCTGGATAGATACCACTTGGTGCGGAGTCAATATTATAAATACGTACGACAATTGCAATAACTATAATCAGTCCAATTAGAGCAAAATGAATAATTTTGTTATTTTTTGTCATGGAATTGTTCTTATTATGTTTATTTTATTATATCATAGTTGGTTATTGATGTTGTGGATGTTTTAGTGTCACTGTATGCTATAATTAAAGTATCAATATTATTTTTGAGACAATATGGAAACAAAAAAAAATTTAGTTGTAAATCAGAAGGAAAAACCAGTTGATGTTTTTTCTGATTTTTTTAATTTTATCAAAGAGTATGAAGAGGATCTTGATGCTCTTGATAAGAGTGATGCTCAGAAATTTAATGCTCTTTTTGACAAAATATTGTTCCAATTTTCTCAAGGAAGGGATATCAGTGAAGAAGATTTAGAGCAGTTACGGGAAGCTTTGGAATACAAGTATGTTTTACATGCTAGTGCTGATGAGGGGAATTCTGAGAATGTAGATGAAGGATTGATTGAGGAGAGCTCTAAAGAAACAACTGAGGAGAGAATGCAAAGAATAGAACAAACAATAAATCCAGAAGAATTTAAAAATGCTGCTAAGCGATATGCAGGTTGGGTGGCGCCGTATGAAAAACAAAATGCTGGAGAAAATTTTGATGAAAAACTTTTGAAAGAGGCATTTGATAAATTTTGTGATCATACAAATAGTAATTTAATTGAAGAAAGAGGAAATATTGATGGCGATGCGCCTGATGCATTGAAGATTGTTTTGAAAAAAACATCTCAAATTGTACAAAACATGACCGAAGAACAGAAAGCACAACAAGTAGAGATTGCAAAAAAACGAATACTTGCAGATCAAAAAGAGGTTTTGGCAAAAAGTGTAAAAAAAATATCTGAAAAATGGAAGGCAATGGATTTTAGCCAAGAAGATCAGGTACAGGAACTTTTAGATGAATTAGAAGCGAATATTCGTGCAGAATCCATAGCAAAAAAAGAAGGCGATCAAAAAAGAAGTTTGCTCAGTGTACATATTGAGCAAATTGTCAAAATTGCGCGGGATAATTTGGAGAAACGTATTGCAAAAAAGAAGGGAATACCAACACAGGTTGAACAAAGTGAATTATATGAAACAGAAAAAACAAATAATATTCAAGAGAATTCTCAAGAAAAAGAACGATTTTTCGAATGTGGTGGATTGACATATGAGGGCACACATGCGATTGAATTGAAAAATTTACAAGAAGAGAGAGATGCAAAGAATAACGCATGGTATACAGAATATAAAGCTTTTCAAATAGCAAAAAAGTCTACACAAGAAGCTGGTCTTGATACGGATTTTTCAGCTCTAGAGGCTCGTATAGAAGATCTTTCAAAAGAGTTTATGATAGCAAAGAAAAATTTTGAAGTAAAAATTCTTGAATATAGTTCAAAAAATGAAAAAGATATTGCTCAAGAAATTGTTGAAAAAATGAGAATAGATATGGGCATTGAAAGAAATAATCAAGAAACAGAAGTGCGTGCTGAGAATGTCGGTGGAAAAATAAAAGAAGTATTAACAAAGACGTCACAGTGGTTTAAGAAAATTGGAACAGGTGCAAGACGTGTAGCAACTACAACATTCGTTACAGCAGGATTGGCAATGATGTTTGGGGGAAGTGTTCATAAAGAAAATGTCGCTGATGTACATGCGCAAGTTAATGGTCAATCTGGCGTTGAGCAATTTGAGGAGAAATATTTTGATACAGAAAGTTCAAAGATGTCTTTAGAAGGATTTGCGCGTAGGGATTTTTCAGAAAATTCTTCAGGTAGAGAATTACCAACTATTAATGAAAATGTTGCTAATGAATTTGCACGAGAGCATATTGCTAAAGATAGGGATCATATAAAGGAAGTTGTTGTCACAGTGGGAGATGGCGATACGTTGTGGGATATTATTACAGAACAACTTCAAAACAATGAAAATTACAAAAAATTAAGTGATCGACGAAAGCTTTCTATAATTAAAGCATGTGAAGAAGAATTTGCGGCTATGTCTTCGGAGAAGTTGAAAAGTATTGGATTTGAAACAGGAAATATTCATGAAATTAAGTCTGGATATAATCTAAATCTCACAGATGTTATGGGAAATATGCAAAAAATTAATGCCATTATCACAGCAAATTAGGATTCAAGAAGTCTGGTGATAAATAGTTATTTTTAGGTATTTTTGAAAAAAATGAATATTCAAAAAGGTTTTGGGGAATTAGCAAATGTTACAGTAAAAAGGGAAATTGATCCAAAACATCAACAAGAAGAAATAGAAAAATTATACGTACAATTTGAAAACAATGATGCACAAATTGGTGATATCATTGATTGTGTTTTGAATATTCAAAATTCAAAAGAAAACATTATTGACGAAAGTGTATTAAATGCTTTTCAACGAGCTGAAGAAGCATTTCACAAAAAGACTGATGAAATATCTGAGATTGTTTTTGATAAAACTTCTTTAAGTGCGGATGAGGCTTTGAATGTTGGTGTAGATGCTATTAAAAAACAAAAAAGATCTATAATAGAGCTTACAGAAATTATGAATGAAATGGCTGAACTTGTCGGTGTGGATGTTGCAGATGTTTATGAAGATTCACTGCAATCACTACAAGAAAAAGAATATGATGAAAAAAAAGATGATGAAGAAACGAGTGATGCGGAGATAGATGCACAGAAAGTGGATGAAAATAATTCAGGAAAAAAAGAAGATGCTAAAAATGGTGGATACAAAGTGAAAGAAGTAAACAAAAAGAAAACTGCAAAAAAAACTACGAGCAAAAAAAACAACAAACCATATCAAAACAAATAAAACCACTGCAAAAAAAATTGTTACGAAAAAAAATTCTACGTCAATAAATCAAAAAGGAGATGTTGCACAAGAACCAAAAGAAGATTCTGTGGATATCGCACAGCTTTTTAGTGTGGATGTGTTTGAAGAGTATATTGGTGCAGGAAACAGTCAAAAAGCACAAAAAAAACGTGAACGCATCACACACTATGTGCAGGAGATAGTGCAAGCTCTCATAGATAATCAAAAAGAGCATACATCAAAAATAGAGCAGATGCAATTTGCATTAGAATTTGTACGCAATAAGCACCCAAGAGCAACGCGTGTTATTGAAATATTAGAAAAATATGTCGAGAAAAATAACTCTCATGAAGTTAAAAGAAATGATGATAAAAAAAAGAATAATATTGATGTGCAAAAAGATGATGCTAGCAGTGTTGAGAATTTATCTAAATCACAAAAAAAACGTATTACACATTTTAAGTATACATATGGCATTAACATTAATCATGTAAAATATGAAAATGGTATGCCCGTAGATAGTTTTTTTGTAGAAAAATTTATCGTAGGTCCAGTCGCTGTAGAAGATCAAGTCATTGTTAATCAAGAGGGATATCGGATGATTATGAAGCGAGAGGAGTTTGAGGATTTTTATAGAGATGGTGGTTTTGAGGAGAGTTGGGAATACGATATAGAGTCTGTGCTAGGTGAAGAAATTTTACGATCTGTTGTGGATAATGTGCGACAATTTTCTCAAGAGATAGAACGTGATGTGGATTGGAGTGCGTTTACGATCACAGAAAAAGAAAAGAGTATGAAAAAAATAACACAAGAGATTATAAAAGAAGCGTTGATTGTTGTGGATGCAGATTTTGCAAAGAATATACTACCAAAAGAGTTGAATCGTATATATAAAATAGTGATGAAAAAAGATAAATAAAAGTATATGACACAAGAAACAAAAAAAGGATTAACTCCGGATCAATTATTTGCATCGAGAAAAAAGTCTTTTTTGGATAAAATTGCAGGGGATGTAGGACAAATTGTGCAACAAAAAAAGAAGCAAGAAGATGAATTGCAAAAAAAATTGATCCAAACAAAAAAATACAGTACTATAAAAGAACAAAATCAAAATAACGATATAAAAATGAATTTTGAAAATATACCACAGGGACAGTCACAATCATCAAAAGAAGATTTAGCAAAAAAATTAGCAGAAAATAATCTCATTGATGGTGTTACAACTGGCGAGGATGAAGAAGATTTAATTGAAGGTTCTACAACTGGTGAAAATAAAGAAGATTTAGCAAAAAAATTAGCAGAAAATAATCTCATTGATGGTGTTACAACTGGCGAGGATGAGCAAGTGGTGGACCAAGAAAATCACGATCAGCAGGAAAGTGGTGAAAAAATGAAAGAAACTGCTAGCAAAGAATCATTAGGATTGCGTAACGATGAAGAAGAACGTTTGGAAAAAGAAAGTCAAAGACGTGAAAATCAAGAAAGTCAAGAAAATCAAGATCAAGCAGAACGTCAAGAACGAGAAATACGATTAGAACAGTTAAAATCTGTTCTTGATGATGCGCGTCGTAACTACACATCTTTGCATTATAGGAATGAAGGAATAATCAAAAGGATTAAAGCGGTTTTTGGTACGATGAATACAGAAGGTGATAACGATCTTGTAAATGCAAAAGGTGAATATCAACAAGCATTGGAGAATTATCGCAATTTTCTTTTAGAGGGAATGGATGGTATGTCAGATACAGAAGAAAGAGAGGCGATGATGGAAGTGAGAAAATTTGATTTACATGAAGGGATAAATTTATATGAAGATCGTTTAATTGCGAAATCAGAGTCATTTCCAGGTAAATTAGGAGAATATTCACTCAAGGCAATAAATCAATATAAAAAATTGCCAACAAAATGGAAAATTGCACTTTCTGGCGTTTTACTGGCCGGGGGTGTAGCTACTGGGACAGGGGTGGCTGCTGGGATTTTTGGTGCAGCAACAATTGGTAAAAGGGCTTTGGGTGCTGGTGTAGCAGGTGTGGGTGCAACTGGGTGGCTAGAAGCACGTGCACAAAGAAGAGAGAGTGCGGACGTAGAAAAATCTCTTGCAGAGTTTGCGGAGATGAGTGCAGAGGAACAAAAAGCATTGCTCAGAGGATTTGATAATCAGTCTTTTCAGGATCTAGAGAAAGTATTTCATGGGAAAATTGCTGGTCGTAGTAATCGTGTGATGGCGGGTCTGGGTGCGATGGCTGGTGTTATGGCACTTGGCTATGCAGGAAAAGCATTTATGGCAGGGGAGACAATATCAACAGAGAGTGCGGAATTACCAGACGCTGAATCTGAAAATGTGAATGCGGAAAATTTTAAAAATGATGCATTTACAGACAATGAGACCGTTAATCGTTTATATGAGCAAGAAGACCTTGCAAAAGAACTTGCAAGAAAAATGGGCATTAATGACCTTGAAGAAATTTCTTTTACTTCAGAAGGGCAAGTTCCAACTGAAATCAATGGTATGTCAGTACCAGAAGATTTATATACAGAAGAGCAAAAATCATCTATTTCAGTGGCACGTGAAATGAGTGAAAAAATGAATGGAGTAGATCAAGTGACGTCACAAATTGATACAAATAGCACGCCACTTGAAAGTGATCCAAATTATACAATACCTGGTGTAACTGAAGATATCTCAAATACATCAGAGGTAACACCTGAAGAAATGTCAGAGCAACCAGGAGGCACACCCGAAGAAACAGAAAGTGTGGGGGAGAGTGGATGGCATACAGAACAATCTCATATTACTATTGATGCTAATGGCATTGGGACATTAGAAATTGGCAAAGGTGGAAGCATTGAAGGTGCACTTATTACGTTTTTTACAGAAAATAGTGATAAGTTGACAGAAGGTGGTATGGGTTGGAATCCTGATAAGTTTGGTAGTGTTGAAGAGTGGGCTGGTAAGCGTGCACATGGACTTGTAGAGGAGTATGCAAAAATACATCCAAGTGTTGATTTAAATGTTGTTCAGCCAGGGACAACATTTGATATCAATCTAAACAACCTGGGAGATATTCGTATCGAAGAGATAGAATTTGAAGAAGGACCACGTATTGTACCAGAAGGAGAAAAGGTAGAATTATCAGGTGCGTCAGAATCTAGTATTGAGAAATCAGACAGTGTAAATGAAATATCAGCGCTTACACAATTAGAAGAGTTAGATGCATTACGTAATTTAGCGACTGATTCGCAATTTGTACCCACAACAGCAGCACAAGCACGTGAAATATTTGGACAATCTTTGCAGGATATTAAATCTGAGCAAATTTCTGATTTGATGAATAATAGTGATGTAAAACAACAAGAGGCGTTACAAGCATTTATTGTCCGAGCAACAGATCAATTAGGAGAAGATGTAGCAACACCAAAATCAAATGCAACATTAGGATCATATTTGACACGTATGTATGTACAAGCACAGCACGCAGGTAAAATAGAAGAAATATTTACAGTAAAAAAATAATTAAAATATAATATCAATAATATATCATTATGAATAATGTAGAAGAACAAAAAAGTGCAGATAATATTCAAGAAATTATTGTAAAGGAATTTGGATTTGAAGATCTCACTGATGAAAGTCAAAAAGAGTTGATTGAGCGTATGACAGAATCAGTGATTAAACGAGTTTTAGTAGATGCATATGCAAAGCTTAGTGAATCAAATAGAAAGGAATTTGAGGAGATGATGGAAAATATCGAAGAAGTAGAACCAGATAGTATTGATGGATTTTTGCGTGAGAAACTCACTGATTATGACGGAATTATTCAAGAAGCTGTTTCTGATCTTAAAAAACATATTTCAGAGTCAACAAGTTCTAAAGAATAGGATTTTAATGATAATTTTAGTAATTTTTTTGCATCATGTCAGATCAAAATACTAATTCAGTTGAAAAGAATCTTTCTCCAGAGTATGTGAGCTTGGAGGAGCGTTTTTCTCGTGTAGACAAAGAGGATCGAGAGAGTTTATTTGAGAAAAAAGATCGTGAGTCAGAAAAAGCATTTGAACGAAACACAGCAGAAAGTGATAGTTCGTATAATCAGATTCTTTCGAAGGTGCAAGAAGCACGGTCAGTAGATGATATGACTGTGATGCAAGATGCGAGTGTTTTAGATCAACAAGCAGATCGTGAGTCACAAATTACACATTTAATTGATCTTGCAATGACAAAAGGTGTGTATCATGCAGTAAAAGTTGCACAAAAAGCTGAAGATTATTATGTACTTGATCAGTTACGTGATCGGCTTTTGGCAGATGATTTGCATAGTGCACTTATATCAAAAGGGCTTATTGAGGAATAGAGTTTTAAATATTTAGGAGGATTATGATCGATATTATTTTTATTGGTAGCATTGGCTTATTGGCTTTTATTAGTATAGTGTCAGGAGTTCTTTTGATTTTGAAAAGTTTCCTTGGATATAGAGCACTTATCAATAGGTCAATGAATGAGGATTTGGAGGTGATTCGTGTAGCACAAAATCGTCAAGAACAAGGTCAAGCACCAGATGCATGGAAAGAAGAAATTGGAGCAATGGAGCAATTGTTAACATCACTTGCACAATTACGAGATCGTAAATCTTTTTTTAAAAAAATACTTTTTGGTAAGCCGACGATTGCTTTGGAAATTGCAAATCCTGCTGGAGAGGAAGAAATCTTTTTTTATGTTTCTATACCAAAGAAATTTCGTTCATCTTTGGAAAAGCAGGTGCATAGTTATTTTTCTGATTCTTTGATTGAAAAAGTGGAAGATTATACAATCTTTTCTCCTGGATCTGAAACTGTAATGAGTATTGTTACTCTTAAAAAACAAGATTTTTTGCCAATCAAAACATATGAGATGATGGAAAAGGATCCACTTGGTGAAATTACAAATGCGTTTAGTAAATTAGCAACAGAAGGAGAGGGTGCAACGATTCAGATTATATTGCGAGAACCTGAGGCTAGTTGGCGTAGTAAGGGTAAAAAGATTGCACATGAAATGCAACAAGGCAAGCAATTAAAAGATGTTGCAGGTTCAAATGTTATAGGTAGTGTAGTAAAAGAAGTCAATAAAACACTTTCACCACAATCATCAGATCAATTACAACAAGAAAAATATGTGCAACTCACACCAGAGGAGCAGGAGCTAGTAAAATCAATTGAATCAAAATCAGGAAAGGCTGGATTTCGAGCAAATATTCGTCTTATTGCCTCTGCAGAGACACAGGTACGAGCAGAGGAAATTTTGTCACATATGGAAAATGCATTTTCACAGTTTGAAAATCCAGATGTTAATCATTTTTCTGTGCGTCGTTTTTCTGCAAAAAAGATTAAGAAGCCAGCTTTTAATTATATATTTCGTGCATTTAATGAAGAACATGCAATTCTTTTGGGTGTAGAAGAGATTGCAAGTGTTTTTCATTTTCCAATTTCGACAACAGATACACCAAAAATTCAATGGCTCAAAGCAGGAAGTGCACCACCTCCAACAGATATACCAAAAGAAGGTGTATACATTGGAACGAATGATTATCGTGGAGTAAATACAGATATTTATCTTTCTGACAATGATCGTCGTCGACATTTTTATGTGATTGGGCAGACTGGTGCAGGTAAGTCAACGATTTTTGAGGAGATGGCAAAGCAAGATATCAAAAACGGTCGAGGCATTTGTTATATTGATCCACATGGTGAAGCGATTGAACACATTATGACAGCAATTCCAAAAGAACGTGCAGAGGATGTGGTATATTTTGATCCTTCAGATGTAGAACGACCATTTGGACTTAACATGCTTGAGTATGATGTAAATAAGCCGGAGGAAAAAACATTTGTCGTTAATGAAATTATTAATATTTTTGATGCACTGTATGATCTCAAAGCAACAGGGGGTCCGATGTTTGAGCAGTATATGCGCAATGCGATGCTTCTTATTATGGACGATCCAGAATCTGGCTCAACGCTTATGGAGATTCCAAAAGTTTTGGCAGATGAGAATTATCGTCGTATGAAATTGGAGAAATGTAAAAATGCAACAGTGCGGAGTTTTTGGATGGAGGAAGCAGAAAAAGCGGGTGGAGAAGCGGCGCTTGCAAATATGGTGCCGTACATTACGTCAAAATTGACGCCATTTCTCTCAAATGACATGATGCGTCCGATTATCTCACAACAAAAGAGTACATTGAATTTTCGTGAGATTATGGATAGTGAAAAAATTCTTTTGATTAATCTTTCAAAAGGTAAGATTGGTGAAACAAATAGTCATTTACTTGGTATGATTATTGTTGGAAAAGTGCTTATGGCAGCGCTTGGTCGTGTGGATATGGATGAAGATGATCGTAAGGATTTTTATATGTATATTGACGAATTCCAAAATGTGACGACTGATTCGATTGCACAAATTCTCTCTGAGGCACGTAAATATCGTCTTTCGCTTAATATTGCACATCAGTTTATCGGTCAGTTATCAGAAGACATCTCAAAAGCAGTTTTTGGAAATGTGGGATCGATGGCAGTGTATCGTGTAGGGCCGGAGGATGCAGAATTTTTAGAAAAACAATTTGCACCGGTATTTACATCACAGGATTTGATTAACGTAGATAATTATAAATATTTTGGACGATTATTGCTCAATGGTGTGTCAACAGCGCCATTTAATGTAAACGCTCCATTTCCAACCAAAGGAAGTAAGGATATTATTGAGCCAGTAAAAGAACTTTCGCGTTTGAAATATGGACGTGATCGAGATGTTGTTGAAAGAGAAGTTATGGCACGCAATATTCAACAGCAATCTATGAAAGAGGAAGAATCTGAACACTATTGGAAATAAAATAGAACGCAGGAGAAAAAACTTCACAAAAAATGAAAAAAGACAGGTTATTCACTTGTCTTTTTTTATGAAGGCATTTTAGTGAATATGTAAGTATAATACATTATTTTTGATATCTTGATTTTATTTAATAATCTTGACCAAAGAGTAAAGATGTTATATCATTGGTAACTACTGTTATATATATTTCTATTTATACTATTTATGGTTTCACGTAAAAAAACGACTAAAAAAACTTTATTAAAAAAGAAGAAAAAAACAAAAAAAGATCCTAACAGAATATTTATTCATAATGCACGCGTAAACAATTTAAAAAATGTTTCAGTTGACTTGCCACGTGGCGAGATGACAGTTGTCACAGGACTCTCTGGTTCTGGAAAAAGCTCTTTGGCATTTGATGTTATTTATGCTGAGAGTAATCGTCGCTTTATGGAAAGTCTCTCAACACATGCGCGTAGTCTCATGGGGGTGATGACAAAACCAGATGTTGATCGTGTGGAAAATATTTCTCCCGCAATTGCGATTGATCAGAAAAGTGTGAGTAAAACCGTACGTTCTACTGTAGGGACAATGACGGAGATTTATGATTATTTGCGTATACTTTATGCAACTATTGGTATACCACATTGTCCGTACACAGGTAAACCACTTAAAAGAAAAAGTACACGTGATATTGTTTCGCATATTATAGTTGCAGATAGCGGTACTGAGATTATGATACTTGCACCGATGATGAATGATCGAAAAAATAGTGACACATTAAAAAGTATTAAACAGGATGGCTATGCGCGTGTACGGTTCGATGGAAAAGTCATGTCTGTGGCAGAGGCTGAACTTGTAGTTGATGATGAAGTCTCTGCGCGTATTGATGTTGTAGTAGATCGTTTTGAGTATAAAAAAGATGAACTTGATCGAGAGTGTCTTATGGATTCGATTGAGACGGCAATTAAGCTTTCTGATGGTGTCTGTTTGGTGACCTATGATGGTGAGCGAGAAGAAGAATATTCGCAAGATTATTATTGTAAAGAATCAGGTTTCGTATTATCTGATATTTCTCCACGTAATTTTTCATTTAATAATCCTGATGGCGCATGTTCAGATTGTGATGGTCTTGGTGTAAAAAATGAAATTGATCCAACATTACTTATTCCAAATGATGAACTTTCAATAGAGGAAGGAGCAATTCATATTTGGAGTAAGTCTGGCGGTAAAAATACAGCATTTAGCAAACACAAAAAAAGCTTAGAAAAACTAGCAAAGAAACACAAATTTTCATTAGCAAAGCCAGTTAAAAAGATTTCGAAGGAAAATTTGTCAGTTATCTTTTATGGTAGTGATAAATCAGTTAATGATGATTTTAAAGGTATCGTATATGATCTAGAAGAACGTTACAAAAATACAAAATCTGAGTACATGCGAAAAGAACTTGAAAAATACATGGTGGAACGTGTGTGTTCTTCGTGTGAAGGAAAGCGTCTTAAAAAAGAATACCTTGCTGTTACAGTTAATAATAAACAAATTCATGATTTTGTTTCTGTGGCACTTTCTGATTTTGTTGGCATGATGGATGATCTTAAAGAAATAGAAGGGTTATATGAAGAAGAAAAAACTGCTGTTGAGACATTGGCAAATGAAATGCAGATTCGTGCGCAGGCTTTGTGTGATGTAGGTGTGGAATATCTTACGCTTGGACGATCAAGTAACACGTTATCTGGTGGTGAAGCACAACGTATTCGATTGGCAGTACAAATCAAATCGGATCTCACAGGTGTAATTTATGTACTTGATGAGCCGACAACAGGTCTACATAGTCGAGATACAGTTCGACTTCTCAATGCAATGAAAAAGTTGCAGGTAGCAAATAATACCCTGATTATTGTGGAGCATGATGCAGATGTCATGCAACAAGCGGATTGGATTATTGATATGGGTCCAGGTGCTGGAGATGATGGTGGAGAGTTGGTATATTCTGGCACATTGAAAAAGATGATCGAAGCGAAAACAACTACAGCAAAATATATCTCTGGAAAATTACATGTATCCGAAAAGAAAAAGCTTCGAAAAGGTGCAAAAAAGAAGATTTCTGTAAAAAATGCAACGGAAAATAATTTGAAGAACATATCTGTTGATTTTCCATTAGGAAAATTTATCACAGTTTGTGGTGTGTCAGGTAGCGGTAAGTCCACACTAGTGCATTCTATTCTCTCAAGAGTTTTGGCACAAAAATTTCATCGTTCTACAGTTGAACCAGGGACACATGGTTGTGTGACAGGTCTTGGAAATATAAACAAGGTGATTACGATTGATCAAAATCCAATTGGTCGTACACCACGATCAAATACTGCAACGTATACTGGTGTGTTTACACATATACGCGATCTCTTTGCATCAACGGATATGGCAAAGGAAAAAGGTTTTGATGCAAGTCATTTTAGTTTTAATATGCGCGGTGGTCGTTGTGAAGTGTGTCGAGGGGATGGTTCAGTAAAGGTGGAGATGCATTTATTACCCGATATGTATGTGCCGTGTGAGGCGTGCGGTGGTAGTCGATATAGTAGTAAAATTTTGGATGTAGAGTATAATGGTGTAACGATTTCTGATGTGTTGGACATGAGTGTTGATTATGCATATGAATTTTTCAAAGATCAACCACTTATCAAAGAAAAACTTTCTGCTATGAAACGTGTTGGACTTGGGTATATTCAGCTCGGACAAAGTGCAACAAATTTGTCTGGCGGTGAAGCGCAACGCATTAAATTGGCAGCGGAGCTTGCACGAAAATCAACGGGGAAGACATTATATATTTTAGATGAGCCAACTGCTGGATTACATTTTGATGATGTTAAAAGGCTTTTGGTAATGTTGGATGATCTTGTTGATAAAGGAAATACTGTTTTAGTTGTAGAACATAATATTGATGTAATCAAACATTCTGATTGGATAATTGAGCTTGGTCCAGATGGCGGTGAGCTTGGTGGTGAGATTGTGTTTGAAGGTGTACCAAAAGACTTGAAGAAAAAGAAAAAAAGTCCAACAGCAAATTTTATATAAATTAATTAAATTAAAAAAATGATAAACGATATCTTGTAGGGGGAGATATTGTTTTCATTTTATGCAATTTATCGTGAATAGAAATCTTGCGAAAAATATTGTTGCAACAATTACATATTATGATGTTTTGGATTATCCACTTACTTCATTTGAAGTATGGAAACATCTTATTGATTCACAGGCGAGTCAAAAAGCTAAACGATATCGATTGAGTGATGTTGATATTTGTTTACAGGAGGTTGCATTGAAAAAGTATATTTCAGAAAAAAATGGATTTTATTTTTTGTGTGGACGGGAAAAATTGATCAAAAAAAGAAAAGAGCGAGAAATTATTAGTTTACAAAAGATTAAAAAATTACAAAGAATTGTATCAATCTTGCGATTTAGTCCATTTGTGCGAATGATATGTGTAACAGGGCGACTTGCATATAAAAATTGTGAGGAAAATAGTGATCTAGATGTTCTTGTAGTATATAAAAGTGGGCATATTTGGACTGGACGATTTTTTATTACGGTTTTATCACACGTAATTGGCGTACGTAGATATGGAGATAAAACATCTGATCGTGTTTGTTTGAATTATCATATTACGACGGAATCATTAAGTGTGCCAACACGTGATCTTTTTGCAGCACATGAATATTCTTTTATCTTTCCGCTTTATGACAATAATAATTTTTTTGAAAAATTTTGCGAAGAAAATATGTGGATACAAAATTATAAACCACAGTATTCTTGTGAATATAAAAAACATGTTTTGACTGTGGGAGATTATTTTTTTGGTATGATTTTGCGATCATTATTTGAAATAATATTTGCTGACAAAGGTATGGAAAATCGATTGCGAGATTTTCAAGGAAAAAAGATTGCAAATAATCTTAACACATCGCTTGAAGGGGCAATGATTTTATATAATGATCGTCATCTGGTCTTTTTACCAAGACCACATGGACCAGAAGTTTTTGAAGAATACAAAAAACGATTGGATGCGTTGGAAATTGATTTATAAATGATGTGAATCACATAAAAGCCCCTTACAATTGAGAAGTTGTAAGGGGCTAGTTTTAGCAAGCTGGGACACAACCGTATTCTTGTGAACCAACTAACGGAGCCATTGCTCCATGAAGCTTTGCAACACTATCAGGTTGAAAAGTGTACAGAAATGCGAGTTTCATTGCAGTACCAAAAGTATTTCCACTATGATTGTCTTCGAGTTCAGGTATTACTTCTTTTTGCTCTTCAAATGACATCGCAGACAGTTCGTGAAAAAGAAACTTAACTCTCATCGTGTATTTTTTTTGATACTGCTCAACGGTTAAACCGTCGTCTTTTGCTTCTTGTTGCAACTTAGTATTTATTGCATTATATATCACAATAGCTTGTTCGCAACAAAAAAGCTCATACTTCTCATATTTCCAACGAAAGTCGGGATTGTTTTTTCTGAATTTCTCAATCCTTTTTTGAAAGATATGTGGTAGTTTGTTAAATCGTTCATCAAGATTTGACCGATCTCTTTCAAACTGTTCTTGCATTTCTTTTTCATGTTCTTCAGCCTTTGTGCGGAGTTGTTTTTGATAGTCTTGCTTTGTTGAATAAAAACATTCAACACCATTAATATCAAGACCTCTCACTGATCTTCCAATACCCTCTCCATAAAAACGGGCAATATCACCAATACGTGGGGAAACGCCCCATTTTTCATCAAGATAAAATGACCAACCATCTTCTGTAGTAATAGAAGATGTATTTACAGAGGTAATAACGTAATCTGTAAATTCTTTATCTTTTGCCATTTTTTTAGCAAGTTCCAAAGCTTTGCGAGGATTACGAATTCCTCGATATGGAGTTGAAGGATTTCTCCCTCTCCCTCTTTTGGATTTTTTCGCTGCATGCGCAATAACATATTCAGCCGACCACGGATATAACTGGGTTATCTGACTTTTTTTCATTTCTTTTCTTCCTAAAATAGTGGGTTGCCTTATTTTATAGCCTTAAAGAACATCAAGGAATTGTAATATAGGAAATGCAATAATTTCTTGAATCCAGCTTAAGAACTATTGACAAAATAGTTAAAATATGATATTATATTCGGTTAATTTATTTCAGATATTTTTGATCTTAAGTAATTAATTGAGTGAATATGTATTATTTTAGCGTAATTTCAATATTTATTTTTAGTGCTTTTTTTCTTCCAATTAGTGTAATTGCTGGTAACGGTGAAGAAATCGAAGGAAAAACAATGGACGTTCTTAACGTAGTATATGATTATGAACATCAAAAGGAATATCAAGTAGATGGAAATTCTATGGCAACACTTGGATTTCCTCATGAGTCATTTGTGAATGTTGTGCCAGCTTCAGATTTTCATGTTGGAGATGTGATTGCATTTACATGCACACATGAAAAATGTGATGGTGCATATATTAAAAGAATTACACGAAAACAAGGATCATGTTATTGGGTAGAAGGTCGTCGAGATAAGTGGAAAGAAGATGGAAGAACGTTACAATCAATGGATTCACGAACGAGTTATGGATGGTTATGTAATGATGATATTGATATTATGGGCGTTGCATTTCCTAAATCTGCGTAAATGATATAATCAAAAACCGCCAACACACGTTGGCGGTTTTTTTGTGTTTTGTAATGCTTTATCGTTTTTTTGCGTTTTCTTGTGCGAGGTTGTCAATCCATTCAGCAGCTTTGTCTTTGCCACCGAGTCCAAATGCGAGACCACCAGCAATAGCAAGCATTGCAACAATGCCAGTAAACAAAATATGAATGAGTTCTTGTGCAATATTGAGCTGTGATAATGCTGCCATTATCGCAAAAATAACAATTACCCATTTTGCAAGTGCTGATAAGACACCTGCTGCAGCAGTTGCAATCATGTGTGATGCTTTGATAGATTGTTCTACGAGGTTGCCGACAAAATTGCCAATAATGAGTCCAACAGTCAAAACGATAATTGCGACAATGACATTTGGAATGTAGTTAAGGATATCTGTGAGAAATACAGATACTGCAGTTAACTGTAACATTGTCGTAACAGTTAAAATGACCACAATGATAAAAAACCATTTTACCAGCCATCCAATTACATCAGAAAATGCATAGGATACACCTGCTTCCTCAATTTTTTTCGTCAGACCAGTTTTGGCGATGAGCGTATCAATTGGTGTCATTTTGATGAGTTTTTTTACAAGTTTACCCAATGATCCAGCGATGAGAAGTCCAATGACGAGGACTAGTAATGTGATAACGATACGTGGTGTGTATGCCATAACAATATCCCACATGTCTAGTGTTGATGTGGCGAATGTGTTGTTCCACATGTTAAATTCGTTCATGTTGTATGATTTTAATGAATTATATGAGAATGTAAAAACATTTTCTCTATATTATTATAGAATGCTATAGGAAGAATAACAAATATTTGTCATGCAAATATTGGGGTACTATAAAGCAAATGGTTTATCTTTTAAACAAATATTTAAGTAATTAAGCGGATTATCAAAGATTTTATCTTTGCGAAAACGAAGACAAAAT